>JADMIO010841960.1_pt1 | contig 56300 bp, 42 predicted proteins | sample 8958161 | NCBI WGS metagenome assembly JADMIO01 (sample SAMN16585339, study PRJNA669376) | soil metagenome | isolation source: Crop rotation soil | place: USA: Cullars Rotation, Alabama | collected 2011
CTTTCCTCGGGCGGCTCGGCAGGACAGTTCGTAGTTGGACCAATCATCGGCAGCGGCGTCGCGTGGAACCATTTCTGGATCTGGATGGGCGTGTTTGGGCTGCTGATCGGCGTCGCGCTTTATTTCCTGATCCCGGATGAAAACTCTGCACAACCCGGCGGCGGTCTGAAACCGGTCGTACAAGCATTCGCAACTGTCTTCAAGAATCCTCAGTCGATCCTCTGTGGCCTGATCGCGGGATTAATGTTCATCCCCACCACGATCTTCGACATGATCTGGGGCGTCCGCTTTCTGCAGGAAGCTCACGGTCTCGGCTATGGCGAGGCAGTAATGCGTTCAGCCACCGTCCCTTTCGGCTGGATCATCGGCTGTCCGCTCCTCGGTCTAGTTTCCGATCGACTCGGCCGGCGCAAACCCGTGATCGCAGGCGCCGCAATCGTTTTGCTCGCGTGTCTCGCGTGGATCCTTTATGGCCCACCCGGAGTTCTTCCACCATACGCGCTGGGCCTGCTCACCGGCACCGTGTCAGGCGCGGCGATGCTGCCTTACACCGTCATCAAAGAAGCTAATCCACCACAGTTCGGCGGCACGGCGACCGGCGTCGTCAACTTTTTGAATTTCACTTTTAGCGCACTGCTCGGACCGGTTTTCGGCTGGATTTTACAGAGCGTGTCGGGCGGCACGGCAGCGCTGGAGTTGCAGCATTTCCGCACCACCTTCACACCGCTTCTCGCCGGAGTGGCGCTCGCCATTCTGCTGACGCTGTTCTTGAAGGAAACCGGACCCGCAGCTCGGGAGAAATAAGATGGTAGCAGCAACAGGAACAGGAAAATACGAACGACTGCTCGCGCGTTGCGAGGACCTGGCGCCGATTCCAACCGCCGTGGCCCATCCGTGCGAAGCGACTGCTTTAAGCGGCGCCGTCGAAGCTGCCAGGCGCGGATTGATCGTGCCCTGGCTGGTTGGACCAGCCGCAAAGATCCGCGAGACAGCCGTGATGTCTCAGATCGATCTCGGCAACCTGAAAATCGTCGACGTCCCGCACAGCCATGCCGCCGCGACAAAAGCCGTCGAGCTGGTGAGAGAGGGTAAAGCCGAGATCCTGATGAAAGGCAGCCTGCACACTGACGAGCTGATGTCGGCAATCGTCTCGCGCGACGGCGGGCTGCGCACCGGCCGTCGTATCAGTCACGTCTTTATAATGGACGTGCCGACTTATCACAAAGTGCTCGTCGTTACTGACGCCGCGATCAACATCGCGCCCACGCTCGAAGACAAGGCTGACATCTGCCAGAACGCAATCGATCTTGTTATCTCGCTCGGATTGGAAAAACCGAAAGTCGCGATTCTCGCCGCGGTCGAAACAGTCACTTCAAAAATGCCTGCGACGATCGACGCCGCGGCGCTCTGCAAGATGGCGGACCGCGGGCAGATCAAAGGCGCGCTACTCGAAGGCCCGCTCGCCTTCGACAACGCGGTCAGCGCGCAAGCGGCCGAAACGAAAGGCATCAAGTCACCGGTCGCAGGCGATCCGGACATTCTTTTGGCGCCCGATCTCGAAGCCGGCAACATCCTCGCAAAGCAGTTGAGCTTTCTCGCAAATGCAGACAGCGCCGGCATGGTCCTGGGCGCGAAAGTGCCCGTGATCCTGACGAGCCGTGCTGACAGCGTGCGCTCGCGCATTGCGAGTTGTGCGGTGGCGAAGTTGGTCGCTCACGCGCGACGAAATGGAATGCACAGAACCGAGCGCGGTAGCGCCGGGTAAACGCGATTAACGCGCCAGTAAATAGAAGTTGACCCGGCGCTACCGCGCTCGGTTCTGTGCGCTGGACGGAGTGAAAAAAATCATGCACGACTACGCACTCGTACTCAACGCCGGATCGTCGAGTCTGAAGTTTTGTGTGTTCGAGCGGCCGCCGCTCGAGAGTTGGCGTCTGGCGGCGCGTGGTCAGATCGAGGGGATTGGCACGTCGCCTCGTCTGCGTGTCAAAGACGACGACGACGAAAGCCTCGCGAACCAGGACGTCGCCGCTCGTGACGGTCGTGAAGCCCTCGACGTACTCGCCGGCTGGCTGCGTTCGAAGTACGGCGGCTCGCGTGTGCTCGGCGTCGGCCATCGCGTGGTCCATGGTGGCGCGCGTTTTAAAGGTCCAACAATCGTGGATGCAGAGGTGATGCGAGAGCTTTACCAATTCGTGCCGCTCGCGCCCTTGCACCAGCCTCACAATCTCGCCGCGATCGAAGCCGTGTTCGAACGACTTCCGGGAATACCGCAAGTCGCGTGTTTCGATACGAGCTTCCATCGCGGACAACCGGCAGTCGCAGAGTTGATTCCGTTTCCGCGCGAGCTGCGCCAGCAGGGCTTGCAGCGCTATGGATTTCACGGGCTGTCGTATGAATACATCGCTTCGGTCTTGCCTCAGGTGGCGCCGGAGATCGCTCAAGGACGTGTCATCGTTGCTCATCTGGGAAGTGGCTCGAGTTTGTGTGCGTTGAAGACTGGGAAGAGCTTCGACAGCACGCTGGGATTCACGGCACTCGACGGTCTCTGTATGGGCACGCGACCCGGCTCGATCGATCCCGGCGTCGTCCTGCATCTTTTTCAGGGCTTGAAGCTTTCGGCCAAAGAAGTCGAAACACTGCTCTACAAGAAATCCGGTCTGCTCGGCATCTCGGGAATCAGCAACGACATGCGCGACCTGCTCGGACGAAGCGAGCCCGCGGCCCAACTCGCCGTCGATTACTTCGTCTACAGCGTCGCCAAACAGATCGGCGCTTTGACCGCAGCGCTCGGCGGTATTGATGGTCTGGTTTTCACTGCCGGAATCGGCGAGAACTCACCCGAGATCCGGAAACGAATCTGTCAGTCGTCAGCCTGGCTCGGCATCGAGCTCGACGAAGCGGCCAACACTCAACCTCTCGAAAAGATTTCGACGCCTCGCAGCAAGCCTTCCGTGTGGGTAATTCCAACGAACGAAGAGTTGATGATCGCCCGGCATACGGGCGCGCTGTTGGGGCTCGCAAAAGCGGCTGCTTGAGAACGAGGAGAACGAGCGAAGGAGAACAAGAATGGCCAGCACTGCACCTCAGAAAAAAAGTGTCCCTGGTTGGGAAGGGTTCAACGTCGGTCTCTGGCAAAGCGAGATTGATGTGCGCGATTTCATCCAGCAAAACTACGAGCCGTTTGAAGGCGACGAAACATTTCTCGCGCCCGCGACCGAGCGCACGACGAAGCTCTGGGAGAAATTACAGGATCTCTTCGTCGAGGAGCGTCGCAAAGGCGTGCTCGACATCTCGCAGATTCCCAGTTCCATTACGGCCCATGCTCCCGGTTATATCGATCGTGATAACGAGTTGATCGTCGGCCTGCAAACTGACGCGCCGCTCAAGCGCGCCATCATGCCGAACGGCGGTTTCCGCATGGTTGCCAACGCGCTCAAGACTTACGGTTACGAACTCGATCCTCATGTAGCCGAAGCTTTCACGAAATATCGCAAGACTCACAACGATGCTGTGTTCGATGCCTACACCGAAGACATTCGACGTTGCCGCAGCTCACACATACTCACCGGATTGCCTGACGCGTATGGCCGTGGCCGCATCATCGGCGATTACCGGCGCGTCGCGCTGTATGGTGTCGCGCGCCTGATCGAGACGAAAGAAGAAGAGAAGCGGCGATTAGACAACGTGATGTCGAGCGATGAGATCATTCGTGACCGCGAAGAGCTGAGCGAACAGATTCGCGCGCTGAAAGAGTTGCAAAAAATGGCCGCCAGCTACGGCTTTGATATCTCGACTCCGGCCCGCACCGCGCGCGAGGCCGTGCAGTGGCTCTACTTCGGATATCTCGCGGCTGTGAAAGAGCAGAACGGTGCGGCAATGTCGCTGGGCCGTACTTCGACGTTCCTGGATATCTACTTCGAGCGCGATCTGAAGTCAGGCGCGCTGACTGAGCAACAGGCGCAGGAGATCGTCGACGATTTCGTGATCAAGCTGCGCATCGTTCGCTTCCTCCGCACGCCGGAATACGACGAACTCTTCGCGGGCGATCCGACGTGGGTGACTGAGTCGATCGGCGGCATGGGAGACGACGGTCGCCCGCTCGTCACCAGGACCAGCTTTCGCTTCCTGCAGACGCTCTACAACCTTGGACCAGCGCCTGAGCCAAACCTCACCATCTGGTACTCGCCGCGTTTGCCGGATGGATTTCGTAATTTCTCCGCCCGGGTTGCGATCGACACCAGCTCGATTCAGTTTGAAAGCGACGAGATCATGCGCAATGCGTGGGGCGACGACGGCGCGATCGCCTGTTGTGTTTCGCCGATGCGCGTCGGGAAGCAGATGCAGTTCTTTGGCGCGCGCGCGAACCTCGCGAAGTGTTTGTTGTATGCCATCAACGGCGGCAGAGATGAGCTCACCGGCAAGCAGGTTGGACCACCGAGCGCGCCTGTCCACGGCGATTACCTCCAATTCGACGACGTGCTGGTCAGGTTTGAAAAGATGATGGAGTGGCTGGCAGGCGTGTATGTCAACGCGATGAACGTCATTCACTACATGCACGACAAGTATGCCTACGAGCGGATCGAGATGGCGCTGCACGACTATGCGCCGATGCGAACGATGGCGTTTGGGGTGGCGGGCTTGTCGGTCGTGGCTGACAGCCTGTCTGCCATTCGCTACGCGCAGGTTCGTCCGGTTCGCGACGAGACTGGTCTGATCACTGACTATCAGACCGAAGGCGACTTTCCAAAGTTTGGCAACAACGACAATCGCGTCGATCAGTTTGCTTCATGGATGGTGAGCACGTTCATGACGAAGCTCAGGAAGTATCCGGCTTACCGTCATGCTTATCACACCCAGTCGGTGCTGACGATCACGTCGAATGTCGTGTACGGCAAGAACACCGGCAACACGCCGGATGGCCGACGCCACGGAGAACCGTTTGCACCCGGCGCTAATCCGATGCACGGGCGCGACGTGCACGGCATTCACGCGTCGGCTGCGTCAGTCGCGAAGATTCCGTATCGCGATGCGGCAGACGGGATCTCGCTGACGTCGTCAATAATGCCGGAAGGTCTCGGCAGAGTGAGCGGCGATCGCATACCGAACCTGCGCGGCATACTCGACGCGTTCTTCACAAACACGGGTTATCACATGAATGTGAATGTTTTGAATCGCGAGATGCTGATCGACGCGATGGAGCATCCGGAGAAGTATCCGCAACTGACGATACGCGTCTCCGGCTATGCGGTGAACTTCGTGCGCCTGAGTCGCGAACAACAGATGGACGTGATCAACCGCACGTTCCACGGGTAATTAGTGATGGATACACCGCTGGAATCGACGAGCCCGTTTGAGCTTCGTGAAGGGCTGAGTAAGAACGTCTCCGAATCCGTCGTCAAGAAAGCGCTGGAGACGGGTGACATCGGGTTCCTGCACTCGTTTACTACGGGCTCAGCGGTTGATGGTCCAGGCGTTCGTCTCGTGGCGTGGACCGCAGGTTGCCAGTTCCGTTGTTTGTACTGCCACAACCCGGATACGTGGAACATGATGAACGGGCTGGCGATTCCGCTCGAGCGCGCGATTGCGGCGCTGCGTAAATATCATCATGGGCTCAAGATCATGGCTGGTGGACTGACGGTGAGTGGCGGTGAGCCGCTGATGCAGGACCGTTTCGTCGTGCGGCTGCTGTCGGCGGCGAAGGAGTTGGGCGTGCACACCGCGCTCGATACAAACGGATATCTCGGCGAGCGACTGTCAGAGAAAGAACTCGACCACGTCGACGTGGTTTTGCTGGATATCAAATCGTGGGATCCCGCGCGTCATCAACATCTGACCGGAAAAGATAATGGTCCAACGTTGGATTTTGCGCGCCGCCTGTCGCAAAGCAAGAAACCGATCTGGTTGCGTTACGTGTTAGTGCCGGGGCTGACTGACGACGAAAACGATATCAACCAGCTCGCCGTATTCGCCGCCGGGCTCGGGAATGTCGAGCGAGTTGACGTGCTGCCGTTTCACCAGATGGGCCGTTACAAATGGGAGAAGCTCGGGATCGAGTACACGCTCAACGATGTACGCCCACCGGCAGCGGAAGTAGTCGAGCGCGTCTGCAAGCAATTTCAGGCCGTCGGGTTGAAAGCTTATTAGTACACAAAAGGCACAAAAGACACAAAAAGCTTTTTTGCCTTTCGTGATCTTCTTTGTGCCTTTGTGTTCTTCTTTGTGCTCTTTGTGATCTTCATGTGTGAGGCAGAGCGATGATCTATCAAAAAAGAATCTTACTGACTTTACTTGTCACCTTCAGCGCCTGGCATTACGCGATTGCGCAACAGAAGAAACCAAACGTCGTCATACTCGCAACCGGCGGCACGATCGCGGGCGCGGCGGCGAGTGGCACACAGGCGGCTTATACATCAGGCGCAGTGACGATCGACGCGATGATCGCGGCCGTTCCGGGTATTAAGGACATGGCTAACATCAAGGGCGAGCAGATCTCGAACGTCGGATCGCAGGACATGTCGTTCGAGATCATGCTGAAGCTGGCCAAACGCATCAACGAGCTCGTCAAGCAAAGCGATGTGGACGGCATCGTCGTCACTCACGGCACTGACACGATGGAAGAGACCGCCTTCTTTTTGAACCTCGTCGTGAAGGGAGACAAACCCGTCGTGATGGTCGGCTCGATGCGGCCGTCGACCGCAGTCAGCGCCGATGGACCATTGAACTTGTACAACGCGGTCGGCGTGGCGGCCGATCCGAACGCGAGAGGGCGCGGCGTGCTCGTCGTCATGAACGACTGGATTCACGCGGCCCACTCGCTGACCAAAACCAGCACCACCGCGATTCAAACGTTCATGTCGCCGTTGCGTGGCGTGGTGGGCGTCGCGACTTACGGCAAGAACGACTTCTACAACACGCCAACATGGAAACACACGAGTGCGAGCGAGTTTGACGTGACTGACGTCAACAAACTTCCACGCGTGGACATCATCTTCGCCTGCGCCGACATGCCTCCTGACTTGATTGATGCTTCGGTTGCGAATGGCGCGAAAGGAATCGTCATTGCGGGTGTCGGCAACGGCAACATGAACAAAGCGTCGCTCGAGGCGGCGGCGCGCGCTGTGAAAAAGGGCGTGGTCGTGGTGCGGAGCACGCGCGTCGCGACGGGTTCGGTCGGAAGAAATGTGGAAGTCAACGACGACGAAATGGGATTCGTCGCCTCCGACGAGCTCAATCCACAAAAGGCGCGACTGCTTTTGTCTCTGGCGTTGTTAAAGCAGCGCTCAATGACTGACTTGCAGAATCTGTTTACTACTTACTGAGATTTCTCTGCGGCTCTCTGCGTATCTCTGCGTTCTCTGCGTTAAAGAGCTATTTAAACGCAGAGAGCGCAGAGATACGCAGAGAGCCGCGGAGATAAGACACTATGATCTGGATCGAGCTGATCATTCTGTTGTCCTGCATCGTTATCGGTGCACGTATCGGCGGGATCGCGCTGGGCACAGTGGCGGGAATCGGGTTGCTGGTCTTTGTCTTCTTCTTCGGCCTTCCGCCCGGTGGTCCACCCGGATCTGTTTTGGGGATGATCATAGCGGTCATCACGGCCCTCGCGACGATGCAGGCTGCCGGCGGTCTCGACTATCTCGTCTCAGTCGCCGAAAAGGTCATGCGCAAGCGGCCACAATACATCACGTTCGTGGCTCCAATAGTCACGTACCTGCTGGTCTTTGCATCGGGCACAGCGCACGTCATCTACGCACTACTACCCGTGATCGCCGAAGTCGCGCGCAACGGAAAGATCAGGCCTGAGCGTCCACTCTCGATCAGCGTCATTGCCGGATTCCAGGGCGTGATCGCGTCTCCGATCTCCGCGGCGACCGTCGCAATGCTCGGGTTCTTACTATCACAGGGAATCTCACTCCCGCGCCTGCTCGCGATCACGATCCCCTCGACGTTTCTCGGCGTCTTGATCGGATCGTTATCGGTGGCGTGGCGCGGAAAAAATCTCGACGTCGATCCGGAGTATCAGAAACGGCTTGCGACCGGCGAAGTGAAGGCCCCGCAACCACAGGCGCCGATCGAGAACCTGAAGCGCGCGCGTGGCTCGATGTTGTTGTTCCTGCTCGGCATCGTCGCGGTTGTTTTAATCGGGATCTTTCCAAACCTGCGACCGGCGTACGAAGTCGGCACTAACGGCGATACCGATCAGGTCAACATGGGCATGGCGATTATGATCGTGATGATCGCGGTCGCCGGGCTGATCCTCGTCGTGTTCAAAGCCTCACCTGAAGCTGCGCTGAAAGGAACGATCATGCGCAGCGGCATCACGGCGATCATCTGCATACTCGGCATCTCGTGGCTCGGCTCGTCGTTCTTCGAAGGCAATCGCGGTTACATCGTCGGCGGTATCGAGAACCTGTTGCAGGTGTATCCGTGGACGTTTGCGATCGGAATGTTTGTGCTCTCGACGATGCTCTTCAGCCAGGCGGCAACGGTCGCGATACTGATGCCGGTGGGCGTCGCTTTGAAAGTGCCGGCCTGGACACTCGCGGCGTTGTATCCGGCTGCGAATGGAATCTTTTTCCTGCCGACGTACGGCACGTTGCTGGCTGCTGTTTCTTTTGATCAGACCGGGACGACGAAGATTGGCAAGTATTTACTCAATCACAGTTTCATGCTGCCGGGACTGGTCACCATCTTCTCGACGATCGTCATTGCGTTGTTGTTGAGTAAATTCGTGGTCTAGCTATGGAAACAACCGGACTACTCGATCCCTTTCCGCTCTGGAGCATCCTGCCGCTCACGATTGTGGTTGGTCTGGCTTCGTTTGAGTTCGGCTATCGACTCGCGCATTACCGCCAGCAACAGCACCAGGAGGAAAAGGAGACGCCGGTGGGCGGCATGGTGGCAGGGACGCTCGGCTTGCTGGCGTTCATGCTGGCTTTCACTTTCGGTTTGGCCGGAGCGCGTTTTGAAGATCGGCGGCAGGTGATGTTGTCTGAAGCGAACGCGATCGGGACTTGTTTTCTACGTGCCGAGATGTTGCCGGAGCCGATGCGGACGGAAGTGAAAAATCTGCTTCGTGAATATGTTGAACTACGGATCGAGGCGGTTCGGTCAGGACAGATAGACCAGGCAGTATCAAAATCCGAAGAGCTGCAAGGGCGGCTCTGGGCGCAGGCCGTTGCCGTCACGGAAAAAGATCGTTCACCAATCGCCGCCATTTTCGTCCAATCCCTCAACGACGTAATCGACCTGCATGCGACGCGGGTTATGGCAGGACTGCGGAGTCGTGTGCCGGCAGTGATTTGGATCGTTTTGTACGTGCTCGCGACCCTGGCGATGGAGATGATTGGGTATCACGCGGGCCTGGCCAACAGCAGGCGCTCGATTGCCGCGGTTGCGCTAATCATTGGTTTCGCTCTTGTTCTCTTTTTAATAGCAGACCTCGATCGCCCCGGACAGGGACTGTTGAGCGTCAGTCAACAAGCAATGATCGATCTCCGTAAATCGATGAAGTGATCCTCGTAGCGCACAGAACCGAGCGCGGTAGCGCCGGGTCAACCGTTCCGACACACTCGATGGGAAAGTTTTGACCCGGCGCTACCGCGCTCGGTTCTGTGCGTTACGAGGCGCTCTCTTTGTGGCTAAGCGAGGTAGCGGGAGATGCGGGAGGCGATGGGGACGGTCAGCAGGGGGGCGGCGCCGTGACGTAAGACTCGTTCGCTGTGACTACCACGAATGCCGTCGAGGAAACCGTTGCGCCCGTCAGTCGCCATCACAACCAGATCGGCTTTGTGATCTTTCGCGGCGTTTACGATATTGCCGATGACCTCGCCCGATCGCAGTTCTTTATCCCACGTCCAGCCCGGCACCTCAGGATAACGACACGCCGGCATCGTGTTGGACGTGCCCACGTGCATCAGAATGAAGGCTCCCTGCGTGCTGTTCAGTTTTTGAACGAAGCGAGCCGCAGTGTTGATGGCCGCCTGTGGACCAGGCGTCTCAGCTACCGGAATAAGTATCTTGTTCAAGCTAACCGATCCATCGCGACTCGAAACAAAACCCTCGACATCGCCCGGAATCAGCAGCGTCATCTCGCCCGCCTTCCGCGCCACCGGCTCCGCGACCGACTTACCGAGCCAGCGAACGTGACCGTCACGTTGACTCGTCGCCAGCACGATCAAATCAGCCGGATGCTCGTGCAGATAGCGAATCACCGAGTTAACCGGCTCATCCTGGTTGGCCACCACCTTACGGGCATCAATACCAAGCTCGCCCACCGCGGATCTCGGACTGCCCTTCGGTAACGTCCCCCAACGCTCGAGCGTCTCGCGCATTCCCGGAAAGTCGGACCACTTCGATTGCCGGTCGTTTGCCACATGGAGCAGCGTGAGTTTGGATTGCGCGAGCATCGCCACTCTGAGCGCGTGATTGAAAGCGACAAGGCTGGCCTCTGAAAAATCAGTGGGATGCAGCACGCTACTGATAAGGGAAAACCCTGGTCCGATTGTGTCGTTCATGATCTTATTGGAACATTCGTCTAAAGGTTTCGCGTTCGTAAACGGCTGGATTGGGAATACGCGCGAAGCTCATGTTGCCGCGCATCTCTGCGAGCGAGCCCCATTCATTCGCCACCATCCACGCTTCCACTTCATTTCGCAGTGATTGCAGATACTTTGGACCACGCAGCATGAGCGCCGAGACCATTTGCAGCCCATGAGCGCCGGCCATCGTGCCCTTGATCACGTCGAGCGCCGTGTGCACTCCGCCTGTGATTCCGAGCGACGCCTTCACCCGTCCGGCCAGCACCGCCGTGCCACGCAGACGCAGATCGAGATCGGCTGAGCTGGAGAGTTCCACCCGTCGCAAAACTTCGAGCTCGATCACGTCGAAGTCGACCTTATGAAACCGTGTGAAGAGCACGATTGCGTCTGCACCGGCTTTGTCGACTTGCAAAGCGAAGTTGGCGAACGCCGTAAAGAGCGGCGACAGTTTCACCGCTACCGGAATGCGCAGCTCTCCTTTTACCTCCCAGACTGTCTGAAGCAGTTGACTCTCAACTTCAGCCGAGCTTGTCTCCGGATCGCTGGCGGCGTGATAGAGGTGTAGCTCGATCCCGTCAGCCCCGGCCTGTTCCATGAGCCGTGCGTAAGTCATCCAGCCGCCCGGCGTGCTGCCGTTGAGCGACGCCAGCACGGGAATACCGACCGCCTCCTTTGCACGGCGCAAGTGTTCGAGATATTCATCCGGCCCGGGCGCCGACTCAGGATCCGGAGCGTAACTACTTGCCTCCGGGAATGAGTCTTCATAAGTTTCGCTCGAAAAGAAGTCAGCCATCTGCTCGCCGGTAATTTGCTCTTCGTAGAGCGAAGGCAGGATCAGCGCGGCCGCCCCCGCATCTTCGAGCTCCCTGATCGTATCGAGGTCTTCAGTAAGCGGACTCGAACCGACGATCAGCGGGCTTTTTAGCGAGAGGCCCATGTAGGTCGTAGCGAGATTCATTTGGAGTCCTCCCCATCGTCGTCGCCATTGCGATTTCCATTTCCCGCTTCTACTTCGAATGCCGGCACTTTCATTCCCGACAGTTGCTGGTAAACGGAGTAACGCCTCTCGGCTGCGGCTTGAGAGTCTGCGAGAAATTGTTTGAAGCGCGCCGGGTCGGCTCGCTCGATCATCCTGAAGCGCGCCTCATTGCGCATGTAATCGGCAACTTTGGCTTTCGGTGGCCCATAGTCGAGGGTGAGTGGCGGCTCGCCCTTAGGAATTCGATTCGGATCGAACCGGAACAGCGGCCAGACTCCGGACTCGACCGCGAGTTTTTGTTGGGCTGCGCCCTGGGCCATGTCGTAGCCATGCGCAATGCAGTGACTGTAAGCAATAATCAGCGACGGTCCTTTGTAAGCCTCAGCTTCGCGAAATGCCTGCACCGTTTGCGGCATCTTCGCGCCGAACGCGACGCGCGCGACGTAAACGTGCCCGTACATGTTCGCGAGCAGACCGAGATCTTTCTTCCCGACGGGTTTTCCCGAAGCAGCAAATTTTGCGGCGGCGCCGAGTGGCGTGGCTTTGGATTGCTGGCCGCCGGTGTTTGAGTAGACTTCGGTGTCGAGCACGAGAATGTTGACGTCGCGGCGGTTCGCGAGCACGTGATCGAGTCCGCCGTAGCCGATGTCGTACGCCCAGCCGTCGCCGCCCACCAGCCAAACACTCTTCTTGACGAGATAGTCTGCGAGCGTCTCGAGACGTCGTGCTTCCGCGGACTGAATGTCGGCCAGCTTACTACGCAAAACCTTGACTCGTTCGCGTTGCGCAATGATTCCGGCTTCGTTTTCCTGGTCTGCTTCGAGCAGCTCGGTCGCGAGTGTCTCGCCGATATTTGTTGCGAGGTGTTGTAGCAACATCCGCACGGCGGCGATGTGAGCGTCAATTGCGAGACGGAAACCAAAACCGAATTCAGCATTGTCTTCAAAAAGGGAATTGGACCACGCGGGACCGCGGCCGTCGCTGTTGGTCGTGTATGGCGTGGTCGGAAGATTGCCGCCGTAGATCGAAGAGCAGCCGGTGGCGTTGGCGATCAGCAAGCGGTCGCCGAAGAGTTGCGTTAACAGTTTCAAATACGGTGTCTCACCGCAACCGGCGCACGCTCCCGAATATTCAAACAACGGCTCGAGAAACTGTGAGCCTTTGTGGTCCAGGCGCACGACGTCGGCGCGATCGAGCTCGGGTAGATTGAGGAAGAAGTCGTAGTTGGAACGTTCGGCGTCACGCAGCGGCGCCTGCGGCTCCATGTTGATTGCTTTGTGCTTCGGGTTGGTCCTGTCTTTGGCCGGGCAAACGTTAACGCACAGGTTGCAGCCGGTGCAGTCTTCCGGCGCGACCTGAATCGTGAACATCTTCCCTTTGTATTCAGGCGCTCTGTAAGCAGTTGACTTGAAGGTCGCCGGCGAGGCAGCGAGGGCAGACTCCTCGTAGACCTTCGCGCGGATCGCGGAATGCGGGCAGACGAGCGCGCACTGGTTACATTGAATACAAACCTTCGTATCCCAGACCGGGATCTCGAGCGCGAGATTGCGCTTCTCCCACTTCGCGGTGCCGACCGGCCACGTGCCGTCGACCGGAAACGCGCTCACCGGAAGCAGATCGCCTTTTCCGGCCATCATCACCGCGCTGACTTTTTGTACGAAGTCGGGCGCGAGGGCCGAGACGAGTGGCGGACGCGAGTTCGTGGCGCTGACTGTCGTAGGCAACGGAACCTCGTGAAGCTGGGCCAATGACAGGTCCACCACCTCGCAGTTTCTACGCACGACTTCCGGACCGCGCTTGCCGTAAGTTTTCTCGATCGATTTCTTGATGTGCGCGATGGCTTCGTCGCGTGGCAGGACGCCGGAAATGCCGAAGAAGCACGTTTGCATGATCGTGTTGATGCGCCCGCCCATGCCAGACTGCTTTGCGAGGGCGTAAGCGTCGACGACGAAGAAGCGAATCTGCTTCTCGATCATCTGTTCCTGCAGCTCGCGCGGCAGGCGATCCCAAACTGTTTGTGGATTTCCGGACGCGTTCAAAAGGAACACGGCGCCCGGAGCCGCGTACTCGAGCATGTCGATCTTGTCTACAAACTCAAACTGGTGACACGCAACGAACGCGGCGCGATCGACCAGGTAAGCCGAGCGAATCGGACGTGGGCTCGTGCGCAAATGGGAGACGGTGATCGCGCCCGATTTCTTCGAGTCGTAAACAAAGTAACCCTGCACGTATCTATCGGTTTCATGACCGATGATCTTGATCGAGTTCTTGTTTGCGCCGACTGTTCCGTCAGCGCCGAGACCGTAAAACAGCGACGTCGAGACGTCGTCACTCTCGGTGCGAAAACCGGGATCCCACGTGAGGGAAGTGTTGGTTACGTCGTCGACGATGCCGATCGTGAAGTGGCGTTTTGCGGTTGGGTTCTTCAGCTCGTCAAAGACGGCTTTCACCATCGCCGGGGTGAATTCTTTAGAAGATAGTCCGTAACGACCGGCGATCACGTTGGGGACGAGCTGTGTCTCTCGTTCGGCGCGTGCTTCGGCGAGCGCTGCCACCACGTCGAGATAGAGCGGATCACCTGGCGCGCCGGGTTCTTTCGTCCGGTCGAGTACGGCAATGCTCTTCGTGGTCTTCGGCAGCGCGTCGATAAACGCCTGACGCTGGAAAGGACGATAGAGACGAACTTTTACGAGGCCGACTTTCTCATGCTGGCTGTTTAGATATTCGACGGTCTCGTGCGCTGTTTCCGCGCCGGAACCCATGATCACGATGATGCGCTCAGCATCCGGATGGCCGGCGTATTCGAACAAGCCGTAGCGGCGGCCGGTTCGTTCCGCCAGTTTCGTCATCACGCGTTCGACTATTCCCGGCGTTGCGTCATAGTAATTGTTTGCAGCTTCACGGGCCTGGAAGAACACGTCCGGGTTTTGAGCAGTGCCGCGCAAGACCGGACGATCCGGCGTGAGGGCACGCTCGCGATGCGCGTAGATGGCGTGCTCTGAGATCAGACTGCGCAGATCGTCATCACTGATCTCTTCGATCTTTGAGACTTCGTGTGAGGTGCGGAAGCCGTCGAAGTAGTGCAGGAAGGGAATGCGCGACTCGAGCGTGGCGGCGTGTGCGACGGCGGCCATGTCGTGCGCTTCCTGAACGGAGTTTGAACAAAGGAGTGCGAAGCCGGTTTGACGGCAGGCCATCACGTCTGAGTGATCGCCGAAGATCGAAAGCGCGTGGGTGGCGAGTGTGCGTGCAGTCACGTGCATCGTGAAGGGCGACAACTCACCGGCGATCTTATACATGTTGGGGATCATCAGGAGCAGACCCTGAGACGCGGTGAAGGTGGTTGCTTGCGCGCCGGCTTGTAACGCGCCGTGCAGGGCTCCGGCGGCGCCTGCTTCGGATTGCATCTCGGCGATTTCGGGAGTGGTTCCCCAAAGATTCGTCCTGCCGCGGCTGGCCCACTCATCACAAAACTCGGCCATCGGCGAGCTCGGCGTGATCGGAAAGATCGCGATCGCCTCGCTGACCCGAAACGCCACCGAGGCCGCCGCCTCATTACCATCCACCGTGATGAGGTTCTTATGCATGGTTTTACTCACTTTTTCCACAGATTACGCAGATTACGCAGATTGTCTGAATATCTGTGTAATCTGCGTAATCTGTGGATGCTATTGCGATCTTCACCCTGCCAGTACTGTCAGAATTGCCAGTAACAAAGACCTAAAATGGCAGCTAGGATGCTCCCGCCCCACAAAGGAAGGTCAGGCAGATGCTCACCGGCAAAACATTCAGAATCGTGCTGATCCTGATCGCGCTCCTGGTCTCGGTGTGGACCGTTTCCGATCGAGTTACAGCCCGCGACGACCAGTACGTTGGGAGCGAGGCCTGCAAAGACTGCCACGAGGATCAGTTCAAGAACTTCCAGCCGACTTCTCACGCCAAACTCGGCAGTCTGGCGAGTTGGAAAAACAAGGTGACCGGCTGCGAGGCGTGTCATGGACCAGGCAAGGAGCACATCGCGGAAGGCGATCCCGCGAAGATCATCTCGTTCAAGAACAAGCCCGCCAAGCAGATCTCCGAAACCTGCCTGACCTGCCACGCCGGGCGCGAAGAACACAACAACTTCCGCCGCGGCGAACACTGGCGCAACGACGTCGGTTGCACCGATTGCCATTCATCGCACGGCTCGATCACAGGCAGAAATCTGGCGAGCTCAAATACCTTCATCACCCCGGCAAACGCAGAGAAACCGGATTTCTCCACGATCCATCTGCTGAAAGTCGGCGAGCCGCGGCTTTGCCTGAACTGTCACAACGAAGTCAAACACCAGTTCACCCTCCCGTCACATCACAAGGTGCTCGAAGGCGCGATGCGCTGCAGTGACTGCCACAATCCGCACGGTGGTTTCGAGTTGAAGCAGACGCGGCTCGCGGTCGGCGCCGACGCCGCGTGCGTCAAGTGTCATGCAGACAAGCAGGGTCCGTTTACGTTCGAACATGCTCCGGTGAAGACGGACGGTTGTATCGCCTGTCACATACCGCACGGCTCGGCTAACCCGCGGATGTTGAAGTTTAGCGCGGTGAATCACCTGTGCCTGACCTGTCACAGCGTGGACCACGGCGTCGGCGCGGATGAGCCGGCTGGTCCAACGCACAACCAGAACGCGCAATACGCTAGTTGCACTAACTGTCACATCAAGATTCATGGCTCGCGCACGAGCCCGGTGTTTTTCAGATGACGTGCAAGCCGAACAATCTGTTGCTGCTCGCTGCCTGTCTGATGGCGGTGCTGGTGAATGTACAAGCTCAGCAACCGGCCGCGAGTCCGAGTCCACCGAACGGAAACGACTCGATGGGCGATTACGATGTGATTTCCAGTATGGAGTTTGGCTATCGCGGCCTCAGCGTCGACGGCGATCACAACAAGTATCGCAGCGATCTGAACTACAGCGCCGGGCCTCGTCTATTCGATACGAGCTTTCTCCTGAAGGCGAAAGACGGGCACGACGGCGGGCTCTTCGACAGTTTTCTCGTGACTTCAACCGGCTGGGGCGCGGATCCGTACGGACAAATGCGAATCAGCGTCGAGAATCCGAAGTGGTATCGCTTCGACGGCTCTTACCGACGCTTCAAGTATTTCCGTTTTCTGAACACGCTCGCGAACCCAAACTGGGTTTTCAGCCCGCCCGAGTTCAGCGTGCCGCCCAATCCGGTTACGGGCGAGCACGGCTTCGACACCAGACAGCAGCTCGGCGATTTTGATCTCACCCTCCTGCCGAAGAACGAGCGGATCAGATTCAACGTGGGCTTCTCGCCCGAGCGTTACAATGGTCCGACTTTCACTAATTATCACGTCGGCGGAGACGAATTCCTCCTGCTTACAGAGCTGCGCTCCCGAGCAAACGACTTTCGTTTTGGCGCAGACGGCAAACTCGGACCAATCGATTTTTCCGTCATGCAGGGCTTCCGCCGTTTTCGCGACGACAGCTTCGTCGATCTCGGACTGAATCCCGGCATCAACGTTAATCCGACCACGGCCAGCCTGAATACTTTTCATCGTAACGAGCCGACGCGCGGAAAGGTCAACTACACGCGCTTGAGTTTGCACAGCTTCGTCGCCAGGCGACTCGATCTGACCGCGCGTTTTATCTACAGCAACGCAACTTCCAATTCGATCTTCAGCGAGAGTTTTACCGGACTCAACTGGAATCCGAGAGTCTCCGGCTTTCCCCCGTCCCCCCCAAACTCGTCTCCCAACACTCTGAACCTCGGCGCCTACAACATCTCTCAGGACGTCGAGCGACCAAACACGATCGGCGACTTCGGCGTGACCTGGCTCGCCACCAGCAAGCTCAGAATCTCGAACACTTTCCGCATCGAAGATTTCGACATCAACGGCCTCGGCTCGTTCAGCGATTTCTTCTCGCTCACTCGACCGGTAACCGGCGGCACGAGGACCGATACCGTCGGCTTCAGCAATCTGCCCGCGAGCGTGATCACGAACTATCGCAAATACCAGAACACGGTCGAGGGCGACTACGCCTTCAACCCGAGAAACTCGATACATCTCGGTTATCGGTACGGCCATCGCCGGATCGACGAATTTTCCAGCGGCTTCAATTTCGGCTCGAACGGCGCCCTCCCGGCGCCGCCGACTTCGACCAGCCAGTCGGAGCAGGAAAACAATACCCACACGATTTTAGGCGGTTTCAAATCGCGCCCGGTGAGTAATTGGACCATCTACTTTGACGCCGAGCACGGCACCGCTGACAACGTCTTCTTCCGCATCGGCAATTACGACTACACCTACATTCGCGCGAAGAGCCGTTATACGGTCAGCAACAAGATGTCTTTCAACGTTGGTCTGATCACGCGAAACAATGCGAATCCTTCGGAAATTGCGGGTGTTTCGCTCGAGGATTTCGGCGTCAGCATCAAGTCGAGAGTGTTCACCTCGTCGTTCGACTGGGTCGCCACCCCACGCCTCTCGATCAATGCGGGTTACAACTACGACTGGGTCAATAGCAACGCAGTCGTTAATTACTTTTTCAACGGCGTCAATCATCCGGAAGGCCGCAGCCTGTACTTCATGCGCAACAACTTCTTCTACGTCGACACGGTGAGCCAGCTTACGCCGCGCGCGACTTTGTTCATCGGTTATCGAATCAACCGCGACACGGGCCAGGGCAGTCGCATCTCCGATCCGACGGGCAATCCGGGGTTTTTAGTCACTTCGTATCCGATGAGTTTTCAGTCGCCCGAGGGCCGGCTGGCGATCAGACTGCACCGGCGCCTGGATTGGAACGTCGGCTATCAATACTACAACTACAACGAGAGCGTGCTGGTTGGTCCAAGGCCGCAGAATTATCACGCGCACCTGCCCTACACGTCATTGCGTTTTTACTTCGGGCGCCAGGAATGAGACGCATGACACCGCTCGTACATTTTTTGTGTCTCATTGCGGCGTGTGAAGCGGTGGCGCAAACACGGATCGATTATTCGCGGTTCTCACACGCCAACGCGAAACATCAGCTCGAATGTCAGACGTGTCATAAATTTCCCTCGCCAAACTGGAAAGCCGTGCGCAAGGAGAGCGACGCCTTTCCGGATATCTCCGAGTTTCCCGAACACCAGTCGTGCCTTGCGTGTCACCGGAAGCAGTTCTTCGCGCGTGAAAGGCCCGCGCCGCGCATCTGCTCGAATTGTCACGTCAAAGCGAGCCCGCGAGATACGTCGCGCTTTCCATTTCCGAGTCTGGGCGCGGCGTTTTGGACGTCTGCAAGAGGCAGAGATTTCGTTTCTGATTTCCGAGTTGCTTTCCCACACGACAAACACCAGGACAGCGGCGCTGATAATTGCGCTACCTGCCACGAGACTTTAAAGGAAACATTCAAGTCGCTGCCGCTGACGCACAGTCAGTGCTTTAGCTGTCACAACCAGGAGAGCGAGCTGGCTCCGTTGCCGCAGAGTTGTAGCAGTTGTCACCGGCCGGCAGGTGTTAACACGCACGTCGATTTTGATCCGAAGTCAGCGAAGACGGCTGGTTTTGACGATCCGATCGCGATGGCCGTGTGGCGCAGGCGAACCGCCGCGGGTGCGTTTAAGCACGAGGTTCATTCTGAAATGGAGTGCACGAAATGTCATGACCTGAAAACGCTAAAGCCGCAGGTGAAATCGTGTGGCGGCGCAGAGGGTTGTCACATAACCGCGACGACTGACGACGGCGGCATACTCAATTACGAGATGGACCAGCGGAAAGCGAATGCTCAGTTTGTTTGCGAGAAGTGTCACATTGTTTTTGGCGCGCGAGCGGTGCCGGCCAGTCATCCGGCGGCTGTGTCGAAGCCGTCGAGCCAGTAGTCGATGGAATGAGGAAGCACAGAATATGGGGAACTGCGTTGATTACCATTGGCTGGATTACTGCCTTCGCACAAGCAGGGGGCAATGGTGCGGACTTCTCGAGGTTTCAGCACGGCAATCCAAACCATTCGCGACTGCCTTGTTTGTTATGTCACCGGCGCGACGACGATTCTGTACAGCCGACATTACCCGGGAAAGATAAGCACACGCCTTGTATCGGCTGTCATCAACCGCTGTTTGCGAGCGGGGGTAGTGGGCCAATTTGCACGATCTGTCATACAAACGCGCAGACCGGCGCGATGAAAGCGTTCCCGCCGTTGCAAAGTTTCAATATGAAATTCGATCACGGCAAGCATGGCGGCGTGGGATGTAACAGTTGTCATCGTCCGGCTAATCGAGGTGTTGCGCTCACGATTCCCAGCGGAACGAGTGCGCACAAGAACTGTTTTGGTTGTCATGCGCCGAACGCGAAGTCGAATGGAAGAGACATTTCGTCATGTGGAGTCTGTCACGGGTTGGGTCGCTTGACGCGAACCTCGCTACGCGCACCGGCATACCGGATCGGGTTCAGTCACGTGCGTCATGACAGTTCGGAGTCTTTGCGGTGTCTTGATTGTCACAAGATACAAGGGCGGCAGGTTAGTGGCCCGGTTGCACTCAATCACCGCGCTGGTCGTCGCTTCAGTTGTATGAGTTGCCACAATGGCATCCGGGCGTTCGGCGGCGACGACTTTTCAGTGTGTACACGTTGTCATAAAGGATCGACCTGGAGGTTTTGAACTATGAGAAAACTAAGCGCGATGATTGCAGGGTTGTCGGCCACGGCATTGCTTTCCGGAATGCTCGTCGCAGTGGCAGCCCGAACAGAAGTCCGGCCCGCAGATGCGGCGGATACTTACAAAACGAAATGCGTCGCCTGTCATGGCAAGAAAGCCGAGAAGAAGTTTGACACTTCCTTGAGCGACGACCAGATGGTTGAAGCGATATTGAAAGGCAAGAAAGTCGAGAAGCCGCCGCACATGCCCGCCTACGGTGAAAAAGGCGTGACGGCTGAACAGGCAAAGGCCCTCGTCGACTACATGAAGCAGCTAAAAGCAACGCCCTAGTTGCCTGCAGATCTTCTCTGCGGCTCTCTGCGTTCTCTGCGTTCTCTGCGCTAAAAACTCATCACGCAAATATTTAACGCAGAGATCGCAGAGAGCCGCAGAGACCGCAGAGGTAAAGCCAACCGATGAGTGACGTCTCAACAGCAAGGACAAGTCTGCACGGCCTGATCAGAAACTATATAAGTTTCGTCGGGATGGTGATTGCGTTTAGCAGTCTTGCCTGCATCATCCTGCTATTTTTGATCGACCTCACGCAACAGACTGAAAACCCTTACTTCGGCATCGTCACTTACATCATCCTCCCGGCGTTTCTGATCCTCGGACTGCTCGTGATCGTCGTCGGAATGATGCGCGAACGTCGCCGGCGTCGCCTCAATCCCTCATCAGAAATCAGCGCATACCCGAAGATCGATTTCAACGACGCCCGCCAGCGTCGCGTCGCCATTCTTCTGCTCGTTTTCACTTTCCTGTTCGTCTCGATGAGCGCGTTTGGCAGTTATCAGGCGTATCACTACACCGAGTCGGTGTCGTTTTGTGGCGAAGCCTGCCACAGCGTCATGAACCCGGAATTCACCGCCTTTCAAGTGTCGCCGCACGCTCATACAAGGTGCGTCGATTGCCACGTCGGCTCCGGCGCGCAGTGGTATGCACGCTCGAAACTGGCCGGCACGCGCCAGCTCATTTCTCTCATTCGCGGCACCTATTCGCGGCCGATTTCGACGCCGGTTCACAATCTGCGCCCGGCGGATGAAACCTGCGGACACTGTCACTGGCCCGAAAAGTTTCACGGCGCAAAACTCAGGACCTTCAATCACTACGCGTACGACGAACAGAACTCGCTGCGCCAACTGCGCATGCTGATAAATGTCGGCGGCGGCAGCCCGAAGACGGGACCCGTGGCCGGTATTCACTGGCACATGAACGTCAATAACGAGATCACGTTCATCGCCTCTGACGAGCGGCGCCAGACCATTCCCTGGATTCGCGTGAAAGATCGCGAAGGAAACGTGACTGAATATTACGATCGCACTCGTCCTCTTAACCCGGAACAGATCGCGAGCGCCACCCCGCGCCGGATGGACTGCGTTGATTGCCACAATCGACCGACGCACCGATACCTGCCACCGGATCAGGCAGTCGATCAATCGTTTGCAGCAGGCAAGCTCGATCCCTCGTTGCCTTATTTGAAGCGACAGTCAGTCGAAGTGCTCACGAGGCCGTACCACACGACCGGCGAGGCGGTTAACGCGATTGCCTCGCAGTTGGACCAGTTTTATCGAACAAACTACGCAGACGTTTACGCGAGTAAGAATGCGGCGATCAAATCGTCGGTCGCCGAGGTGCAGCGCCTCTTCCAGACTTACATCTTTCCGGAGATGAAGACTGACTGGCAGGCGCATCCGGATAATCTCGGGCACTTCTATTTCACCGGCTGTTTCCGTTGTCACGACGGCGAGCACGTAAGTGACAAGGGCAAGGTGATCCGCAACGACTGCAACATCTGTCACACGGTTTTGGCAGATTCGGCTAATCCGGCGGCGTCGGCAAAGATGCAGAACTTCCAGCATCCAGTAGATCTTGGTAGCCTGGCGGACCGAAAGTGTGAGACCTGCCACAAAGCGAACGAGCCGTTCAAGCATCCGGTAAATCTCGGGGATATTTCTCAGTTTCAATGCGTGGAATGCCATCCACGTAAGTGAGCCACAAAAAGGCACACAGAGAGACCACAAAAGGCATAAAAGAGGACACAAACAGCACAGAAGAACAGAAATGTTTTTGTGCTTTTTGTGATCTGGTGGCTACTGTTATTTCTGACAGGTACAGGGGGCGAGCAGTCTCAATAACATCCGTAGTATGACAGTCTCTGCCTGGACCACGCTAACACTTTTGATCGCGATGTTGGTTTTTTTAGTGTGGAACAAGCTGCCGATCTGGTTAGTGTTTATAGGCGCCATCACCGTCGCGATGACTTTACAGCTCGCGTCACCCGCGGCGTTGCTCAAAGGTTACAGCAACACCGGAGTAATCACTGTTGCCGCACTCTATCCAGTGGCCGCCGGGATGTATGCGACCGGCGCGATCTCGCTCTTGTCTGAAAAGATTATCGGATTGCCGAGATCGATAACTATCGCCCAACTGAAGATCTTTGTTCCGATCTCAATCGTCAGCGCGTTTCTTTACAATACTCCGCTCGTAGCGATGATGATTCCGGCGGTGCGCGACCTGACGCGGCGCACCGGCCTCCCGGGTGCAAAACTGTTCATGGGCCTGAGTTATATCGCGCTTCTCGGCGGCACGATCACTCTGATCGGGACCGCTGTGAATTTGATCATCGCCGGCTTGATTTCAGACGCGGTGTCCAAAGGTGAGTTGCCCGCCGGCAAGCCGATCGGGTTCTTCGATCCGGCGTGGATCGGAGTGCCTGCCACGATTACCGCCGTCGCCTACATGATGTTGATCGGTTCTCGCTTATTAAAGGACAGAACTACAGCTCAAGCCGGCGTTGAGAAGCGTTGCTTTCGCAGTGAGTTCCTGATCGAAAACAAACTCAAACAAAAGACACTCGAGCAGGCCGGATTGGCCCACCCGGTCGGTTTTTCCCTCGAGTCGCTTACGCGCAACGGAACGACGATCAAACCGAGCGCCGGCGCGAAGCTCGAAGCCGGCGACTTACTGGCTTTCTCTACTCCGGCAGACGTGTTGCCGGGATTATGGACCACGATTGGCTTAGTTCCGGCTTATGCGACGAAGATGTCGAGCCGGCGACATGAACATCATCTCGTGGAGGTCGTGCTGTCGGCGCGATCGCCGATCATCGGGCACAAAGTCGGAGATCTTCCGCTCCCTGATAGTCCGTATCAACTGATGCTGGTCGGCGTTTCGCGTCATGGCCAGGCGCCGCGCGAGTCGCTTGCCGATTTGCGTCTCGAGGCGGGTGATGCAGGCGTTGTGGAAGTTGACGATGCGTTCTTTTATGAAAACCGGCGCGAGTCAGATTTCATCCTCACGAAAAAGCTTGAAGGTTTCAGCGTGCAGCGAGTCGATCGAGCAATGATCGCGATTGTCATTACGGTCGGGATGGTCGTGCTTGCGGCCACTGGACTCACCAGCATGCTCAACGCCGCGCTCTTGGCTGCGATGGCCATGTTGCTGAGCGGGTGTTTGACGATCGATCGTTTATGGCAAAGCGTTGACTGGCAAACGATCGTCGTGCTGGGCGCGGCGGTTGGACTGGAGTCCGCGATCACCGGCAGCGGCCTCGCGGCCAGGACCGCGGATTTATTTGCGCTGATTGGGGGACGTAGTCCGATGATTGCGTTGACGGCGGTTTACGTCGGCACCGTGCTTTTGACGAACGTCATCACGAATGCGGCCGCGGCGGTGCTGATGTTTTCCGTGGCGGTTTCGCTGGCGACGAGTCTCGGCGTCAGTTTTCTTCCGTTTGCGATGATCCTGATGAGCGGCGCTTCGTGCGCGTTTATCAATCCCGCGGGCTTTCAAACCAATCTGATGGTCCAGAAACCGGGTGGTTATGTGTTTTCTGATTTTGCCAAAGTCGGGATTCCGCTGACGTTAATTGTCGGCGTTGTGGTGCTGGTCCTGGCTCCGCTTGTTTACGGATTTTAGTTGGAAGGAAATGTTATGGCTACAGCAGATCATGCAGTTGCTGAGTTGCACGACGTTCGTTCACCGCTCGGCAGTTTTGTGCGCAGCCCGATGAACTGGCTGCTCCTGTTCATCCCGATCACCGTCGGTCTCGAGCACCTGGGCCATGTTTCCGCGCCGGTGTTGTTTTTTATGGCGGCGGTGGCGATTGTGCCGATCGCGGCGCAGATCGTAGGCGCCACCGAGCAACTCTCCCATCGCACCGGCGATGCTATCGGCGGATTGTTGAATGCGACGTTCGGCAACGCGCCGGAGTTGATCATCGCGTTCGTGGCTTTGAAGGCAGGCCTGCTCGAGATGGTGCGCGCGTCGCTGGTGGGCGCGATCCTTGCCAATCTGATGCTCGCGCTCGGCGTCTCGTTTTTGCTAGGCGGGCTTCGCTATCACGAACAGCGTTTTAATCAGACAGCCGCGCGCGCGTACAGCACGATGATGTTTCTGGCGGCGGTGAGCATGACTGTGCCGAGCGCGTTTAGTCGTGTGTTTGGACCAAACGAGGTGATCCGGCAGGAACAGCTGCTCAACATCGGCATCGCGGTGATGTTGTTGATCGCTTACGGGCTTTACATCCTGTTTTCACTGCGCACGCATACGGCTTCGTTTGCGAGCGTCGATTCCGGACATGAAGCTCATCATGAGGAGCAGTGGTCGGTGGCGCGCGCTGTGATCACTTTGCTGGCGGCGTCGGTGTTGGCGGCATGGATGAGTGAGATTCTGGTCGGCGCGGCTGAAGAAACCGGCAAGGCGCTGGGCATGTCGCAGTTGTTCATCGGGATCGTGTTCGTAGCGATTGTCGGCGGCGCGGCGGAGAGTGGATCTGCGATCGCGATGGCGCGTAAGAACAAGATGGATCTGTCGGTGGGTATTGCGTCGGGAAGTTGTATACAGATCGCGTTGTTCGTGGCGCCGATACTGGTGCTGGCGAGTTATTTTGTCGCGCCGCAGCCGTTGGAACTCGCCTTCGGCCGCGCGGAAATTGGCTCGTTGTTCATCGCCGTCGCGATCGGATCGATGGTGAGTGGTGACGGGCAGTCGAACTGGTACAAAGGCGTCCAACTAATCACCGTCTACGCCATCATCGCCCTCATGTTCTATTTGATGCCCCAGCTCTCCGGCTGATTAAAGACCTCGGAAACAACTGTAGGGGCGGCCCTCTGTGGCCGCCCGTTCCTCCAACAATATGTGTGCGAAGAACGGGCGGCCACGGAGGGCCGCCCCTACAGTTGTTTGCGCAATCCTTGTTTACCTGTCAATACTGACAGTTTCCTGCCTGCTGGGCCACCAATAGACTGCACCCACTTCCCGACAAATAGCGTAATGGAAAGGAAGAAGTTTATGAAGCGTTTGGTGGTGCTCGCAACACTGGTACTAATCTCGACGATTACGGCTTTCGCTCAGGACGATTACAAGAAATACGAATTCTTCGGCGGCTACTCGGCTCTGCATCTCGACAACCTCGCCGGCGATACAGGCAGCCCGGCAGTCGACGACGTGCTTGGAGAAAAGCAAACTCTGCGTGGCTTCAATCTCGCAGTTGGCTGGAACTTCCACAAATACGTCGGGGCCAAGTTTGACTATTCGCTGCATCTCCGGGAAGACAATTTTTCACGCCCCGCGGGAAGCGGCACAGTTGATTCGACCATACAAAACTTTCTCGGCGGCATCCAGGTCAAGAACAACTCAGAGGATGGTCCAACATTCAAGCCATTCGGTCACGCGTTGTTCGGCGTCGCCGTGCAGAAGCTCGACGTCGATAGCCCGCAACTGCCGGCGCTCTTCGGCATCAGCGATTTCCACACGAACGAGACGAGCTTCGCGATGGCTTTCGGCGGCGGACTCGATATCAAGATAAACCACCGGTTCGACGTACGTGTTGTTCAAATCGACTGGAACATCATCAACCGTGGCGATCAGCAGACCGGAATCGTCCTCGCGCCGACTCCGTTTCAAACAGTAGGTTCACCGTTTGTCATACAAGGCACGCGCCAGGATAACCTGCGCATCGGCGTCGGCATCGTGATCCATTGAGTAGGTCTTTTCCAGCAGGGGCCCTCACCCCCTATCCCTCTTTGGAGGTAGAATTGGATGGTCGCGAGTAGATCACAAATGAATGACCTGAGTGCTTTCGGAGCGGCGCGCGCCACGATTCAGGGCGCGCCCTTAGACGAGACTGAGGCGCGCCAGATTCATGCTTTTTGGCGTGCCTGCAATTATCTCGCGCTCGGGATGATTTACCTGCAGGACAATCCGCTACTCCGCGAACCACTAAAACCGGAACACATCAAGAACCGCTTGCTGGGCCACTGGGGCGCGAGCCCGGCGCTGTCGTTCATATATACCCACCTGAACCGCGTCATTAAGTTGCATGATCTGGACATGATCTTCATGGCCGGGCCGGGGCACGGCGCGCCTGGAGTGCTGGGACCGGTTTATCTGGAAGGCTCCTATTCCGAGATCTATCCGGATAAGAGCATGGACGAGGAAGGATTGGCCCACTTCTTCAAGGAGTTCTCCTTTCCGGGCGGCATCGGCAGCCATTGCACGCCGGAAACTCCGGGATCGATTCATGAAGGCGGCGAGCTCGGATACGTTCTTTCACACGCCTGCGGAGCGGCCTTTGACAACCCGGAGCTGATCGTCGCGGCGGTAGTCGGCGACGGCGAGGCCGAAACTGGTCCACTCGCAACTTCGTGGCACGTCAACAAGTTTCTCAATCCGAAACGCGACGGCGCCGTGCTGCCGATCCTCAATCTCAACGGTTACAAGATCAACAATCCGACGCTGCTCGCACGCATCAGTCACCAGGAGCTCGAAGATCTCTTCAAGGGTTACGGTTATACGCCGCTCTTTGTGGAAGGATCTGACCCGGCGTCGATGCACCAGGCGATGGCCGCCACGTTGGACCACTGCGTCAAGAGTATTCAGGAAGCGCGCCGCTCAGCTACCGAACGGCCACGCTGGCCCATGATCGTCCTGCGCTCGCCGAAAGGTTGGACCGCGCCTTCCGAAGTCGACGGCCACAAGGTGGAAGGTTTGTGGCGCGCGCACCAGGTGCCACTCGGCGGCGTAAAGAAGAATGCGGCGCATCTCAAACTACTGGAAGAGTGGATGCGCAGCTACAAACCCGAAGAACTCTTCGATGTCAGGGGCGTGGTTATTTCCGAGTTGCGTGAGCTGACTCCCACCGGCAACCGCCGCATGGGCTCGAATCCACATGCCAACGGCGGCCAGCTAAAGAAGAACCTGCGCCTGCCTGACTTCAGGACGTACGCGGCGAAGTTTGATAAGCCCGCTCAGATCGAACTGGAAAACACCAAAACGCTCGGCAAGTTTCTGCGCGACGTGATGAAGTTGAACATGGACACGTTCCGGGTTTTTAGTCCGGATGAAAACACGTCAAACAAACTCGATGCGATCTACGAGGCGACCAAGAAATTTTGGTTCGAGGAATACTTTCCGGAAGACAGCGACGGCGGCGAATTATCGCCCGACGGTCGTGTCATCGAAATGTTGAGCGAGCACACGCTCGAAGGCATGCTGGAAGGATATTTATTGACCGGACGGCACGGCTTCTTCTCGACCTATGAAGCATTTGCGCATGTGATCGACTCGATGTTCAATCAACATGCGAAATGGTTGTCGATCTGCAATGAGCTGCCCTGGCGCCGCAACATCGCTTCGCTGAATCTGCTGATCACCTCAACCGTCTGGCGCCAGGATCACAATGGTTTTACTCATCAGGATCCGGGCTTTCTTGACGTGGTCGTCAACAAGCGCGCGGCGGTGACGCGTATCTATCTGCCTCCGGACGTCAACTGCTTACTGTCGGTAGCCGATCATTGCCTGCGCAGTGAAAACTACATCAACGTGATCGTCAGCGATAAGCAGATGCATTTACAGTATCTGGATATCGACAAAGCGATGACGCACGCCCTGAAGGGCATCAGCATCTGGGGACAGGCGAGCAACGATCAGGGACAGGAGCCTGATGTGGTGATTGCCTGCGCCGGCGATATTCCCACTCAGGAAGCACTCGCGGCCACGGCGTTGCTTCGTCACGAGTTTCACGATCTAAAGATCCGTTTCATCAACGTGATCGACCTGTTCAAGATACAGAGCGATCGTGAGCATCCCCACGGCTTGAGTGACCGCGACTTCGACAGTCTGTTCACCGTCGACAAACCCGTCGTCTTCAACTTCCACGGTTACCCGTGGTTGATTCACCGGCTTTCCTACAACCGGACCAATCACCGGAACCTGCACGTGCGCGGCTACAAGGAGCGCGGCAACATCAACACCCCGATGGAGCTCGCGATTGAGAATGAAATCGATCGCTACACGCTCGCTATCGACGTCATCGACCGCGTTCCGAAGCTGCAAGCGATCGGCGCACACGCCAAGGAGAAGTTCAGAAATACTCAGATCGAGTGCCGCCGGTATGCGCATGAGTACGGCGTCGACCAGCCGGAAGTAACAGAGTGGCGCTGGCCGTTTTGAGCTTCGCATCCACAGATTACACAGATCCCATAAACAATCTGCGTAATCTGCGGATAAACCGTAGTTGGGAGCAGTCATGAAAATACGTTTCCTTGGCGCCGCGGGCGACGTAACCGGATCCGCGTACCAGGTTCTCACTAAAGACGCCAGCATCCTCGTCGACTGTGGTTTTTTCCAGGGCCGTAAAGAGGAAAGCGCGAAGAACCGCCGCAAAGCGCAGATCGAAGGCGGCAAGCTGGATGCGGTCGTTCTTACTCACGGACATCTTGATCACGTCGGACGTCTCCCGTTGCTCACCCGCAACGGTTACAAAGGTCCGATCTATGCAACCAGGGCCACGCTCGATCTCGCCACACTCATTCTCAAGGATTCGCATTCGCTGCAGGCGCAGGATCTAAAACGTGAGAACCAAAAACGCGCGCGCAAGAAGTTAGCGCCACTCGAGCCGTTGTTCGAGGAAGCAGACGTCGGCAAGCTTGGGCCGCTCGCCGTGCCGGTCAAATACAACCAGCGTTTTGAAGTCGCGCCCGGTATTGAGGCGCGGTTGGTCGACGCTGGTCACGTGATTGGATCGTCGAGTGTTGAGTTGACCGTTTCGGAGAATGGTCACAAGAAGGTCGTCGTGTTTTCCGGCGATCTGGGACCACGCGGTGCGCCACTGCTCAACGATCCCGAGCCGTTCAAAGAGGCGGATGCCGTAATCATGGAGTCGACTTACGGCGATCGTCTGCATCGCTCACTGCACGACACCGCCATCGAGGGCAGAGAAATCATTGAGCAGGCGATTCAGAACAAGGCGAAAGTGCTGGTGCCGATCTTTGCCATCGGGCGGACGCAGTTGCTTCTTTATTTGCTGGCCGGCGCGTTTCGGAAGAAAACGTTGCCGCGGTTTCCGATTTATCTCGACAGTCCGATGGCCGTCGCCGCTACCAGCATTTACCGCCGGAATAATGAGCTCTTCGATGCCGAGGCGTTGGCGATGGTCCAGTCAGGTGAATTGGCGCGTAGCCTGACCAGTGCGCGGCCCTGTGTGAAGCCCGGCGAGTCGAGGGCGCTGAACAGTGTCAAAGGACCATGTTTGATCATGGCCGGCAGCGGGATGTGCACCGGCGGCCGGATCATGCATCACTTGCGACACAACCTGCCGGTACCGGAAACAGCAGTGCTGATGGTCGGGTTTCAGTCTCCCGGGACGCTCGGGCGGAAACTGGTGGACGGTGCGAAGTCGGTGTTGATGTTTGGTGAAGAGGTGCCGGTGCGGGCGTCGATCCACACGATGGGCGGCTTCAGCGCGCACGCCGATCAGAATGGTCTACTCGACTGGTACAGCGTAATGGCGCCCTCGCGACCACGCACGATCATCACGCATGGCGAGGACCGTGCGCGACGGGCTTTCGGTGACAAGATTCAAGAACGGTTCGGAGTGCAAACAGAATGTCCGGCTCTTGATGACGTGATCGAGATTTAACGCAGGGATGCACAGAACCGAGCGCGGTAGCGCCGGGTAAACCCAGGCAACGCGCCGGTTAATAGCAGTTGACCCGGCGCTACCGCGCTCGGTTCTGTGCGCTGGGCGAAGCTAAAAAGGAGAGAACATGAGCGCAGTCAGTCTTAATGATGAAGAGGCGGTGAAGAAGGTCCTGGTTGATTCTGTGCTGGGCCTGTGGGATGTGGTCAATAATCTGACGAGACTAAAGCCGACGCGCCGCGATCGATATCGAGTGACTATCTTTGGTTCGGCGCGGGCGAGGCCGGGGACGTTTGCCTACGAGGAAACGAAGAGAGTGGCGAAGGCGTTGGCGGAGATGGATTGCGACATCATCACCGGCGGTGGACCAGGCTTAATGCAGGCCGCAAACGCGGGCGTCGATCTCGCCGGCGAAGCGAAGTCGATGGGCATCCGCGTTGACCTGCCGTTCGAGCAGGAAGTAAATCCTTTCGTCGAGCAGGCGTTCGAGCACAAAACGTTCTTCACGCGCCTGCATCATTTCGTACTCGCGTCGGATGCCTTCATCGTCGCGCCCGGCGGCATCGGCACGGTATTGGAGACGATGATGATCTGGCAGTTACTTCAGGTCCGTCACCTCGAGCGCACGCCTTTGATCATGGTGGGAAGGATGTGGCCGGGTTTAATCGAGTGGGTACGCGACGCGATGCTTTCGTTCGAGACGCCCCTCATCGATCCCGCAGACGTCGATATCCCGATTTGTGTGGCGAACTCCGACGAAGCGATCGCAATTATCAGAGATCACAAGAAGTCACAGGCAGATGCATTGAAACAGTCTGCGTGATCACTTCTCGGCGTTTGCGGTTGAGTATCGTGGGCGCTCGATGCGGAGTTTGCGCATCCTCGAGCGCAGCGTGCTGGGATGGATGTTCAGCAGTTCCGCGGCCCCGCCCGGACCTTCCACTTTCCAATGAACGTTCTTCAACGTGCGCACTATCAGGTTGTACTCGTTCTGCTCGAGTGTGCCGACGTGGATGTGATCGTCGAAGACCGCGACCGCTTCCTCTTCAAGGTCCAATTCCAAAGCCTGCGAATCAAGATCGTCGGTCAAGCGCAGTTGCGAGCCTTGACTGATGATCACTGCGCGCTCGATCACGTTTCTCAGCTCGCGCACGTTGCCGGGCCAGGGATAGTTGCGCAATTTCGCCATTGTGTCCTGCGGGATGGCGTCAATCGTTTTGCCGAGCTTCTGGCCCAACTGCTGAACGAGATGAGTCACGAGTACGGGTATGTCTTCTTTCCGCTCGCGCAAGGGCGGCAGCGTGATCGGAAAGATGTTGAGCCGGTAATAAAGATCCGAGCGAAACTCTCCTTTGCGCACGGCCTCTTCGAGATTGCGATTCGTGGCCGCGATCACGCGCACGTCAACCTTCAACGTGTGGCTACCGCCCACACGTTCAAACTCACCTTCTTCAAGCACGCGCAAAAGTTTGCTCTGTAGATCGAGTGGAAACTCGCCGACCTCGTCGAGAAAGAGAGTGCCGCCGTGAGCGATCTCGAATCGACCCGTGCGCCGCGAATCCGCTCCCGTAAACGCGCCTTTCTCGTGACCGAACAACTCACTCTCGATCAGCGTGCCGGGCAACGCCGCACAGTTAACTTTGATGAGCGTACGGCTTTTGCGGGGACTCAGCTTATGAATCGCGTGAGCCAGCAGCTCTTTGCCGGTGCCAGTCTCACCGAAGATCGAGACGGTCGTATTGAGCGGGGCGACTTGTTCCGCCTGGCTCAGCACGCGTCTCAGCGCCACACTCTGTCCGATGATCTCGCCGAAGTTGCGGGCGTCGCGAATCTCCTGCTTTAAATAGATGTTTTCGTGGTGCAGTTGATCCTTCAATCGTTGCACTTCAGCCAATGCTTTCTTTAACGACTCTTCCGCTTCCTTACGCCCGGTGATGTCGCGCACGATGGCAAGGATTTTTTCGCCGTTGCACCTGACCATCGACGCTTCAAAAGTTCGGGAACCCTCGGATAGCGGAATTGAGTATTCCAGGAGAACCGGCTGTTCGGTTTGCAGGACTTTGGCAAAACTGTAAGCAAATCTGGACGCAAGCTCTGGTGGCAACACGTCAGACTGCTTCTTGCCGAGAAACGCTTGCGGTGGTGCGAAGAGAAGGCCGTCGTCAGGCGCGTGGTAATCCAGATATCTTCCTTCGCGGTCGAGTATGAACATCAGATCGGGTATGGCGTTGAGGATGGCGCGGTTGCGATCTTCGCTTGCGTGTAGCGCCGCCTCGCGACGCTCTAAATCCGCGCGTGCATGGGCCTGCTCCAGCTCCCACGACAGTTGATGAAGATAGCCGGGCCGCTTAACCAGGCAGCTCGACGCGCCGATCTTGAGTCCCTGCCAGGCTAACTCTTCATCTGCTTCATCGCAGACCAGCACGATGGGCGGAATTGGCTTGCTTTCCAGACTCAGCTCGCGCAGGAGGTTGAGCGCGTTAGGCGTAGATACCTGGAAGTCGAGGAGAAGTACATCGTAACGGTTGTCTTGCAGGGCGGACACCACTTCCTGATACGTGCTGACGGTATCCAGAGCGATGTGGCTGGCGTGCACTGCGAGGTGGCGACGCGTGTTTTCGATTTCAGGCAAACTGCTCTGGGCGTGAAGAACTTTCAATGGATTAGTGCGTCGTGCGGCGTCGGCGCGGTAGTGATTCAAAGCGCTCTCGAGTATTACGGGCAGCTTGTTGAGATAACCATTGCGTTTGACCACGTAATCGTCGGCGCGGGCCTTGAGCGCGGCCACCGCAGTCTCTTCGTCTCCCATGCCGGTGACGATCACCACCGCAAGCGGCAGAGAGTTTTCACGAATGTAGTTGAGTAGCGAGAGGCCGTCGCCGTCGTGCATGTTCATGTCGGCGAGTATGAGATCGATCGGATCAGACGCGATGCGCTGCAAACGCGCATGGGCGGCGTCAACGCTGGAGATAGTTTCGAAAGTGACGTGGGGCGCCGACTTGGCCAATATACGCACTGTGAGGTCGGCGTCCCGCGGATCGTCTTCTACGTACAGTACTCTCATGCCAATACCTTGCATCCTTTAACTGAAGTTGTTGATTGAGCGGCGGCCGGGAGGAACGGGATGGAAGGCAGGGTTATACGGAGAGCGATTCCGAAGACGGGGATTCGGAGCAAACACGAGCGCATAGGGGAGAACAACTTTCTAAGTGGTTAAAACGCTTACCACTGTGAGTTTCGCTCTTTCAACTGTTAATCCTATTTTAAGGACTGCCGATCGCTGAATGAGTCGGGGGAAACTCCTTCGCGCATTTCTCTATCGGGAGGAGGCCGCATTATAGGGTGGAATACACAAGGGCTCCTATCCGTAATTCTACGGACCCACTCTCAGTTGAAAACGACTGCCAAAATCGTTTATTGCCCTGGACTAAGTAGTTAAGGCGACGAGCTCATCCTCAGTTGATTCATCTTTTAACGCCGCGATCGTGATTTTACGCTTCAACACGACGGCGGTGAGATCGTCGTTTTGTGCCGTGCCTTTCGAAAATTCTTTGACCGCCGCAAAGAGTCTGGCGATCACTTCTGCGGGCGAACAATCTCGAGCCGCCTGAATTGTATCTTTCAATCGTGTTAACCCAAACTCTTCCGACTGCGGATTCTGCCACTCGTAAAAACCATCGGTGACGAGCACGATCATGTCGCCCGCCCGCAGATAATTCAGGCGCGAGTCTTCGTAGCTCATGCCGTCGATCATGCCGAGTGGAATTCCCTGGGCCTCGAAGTTTTCCCACTTATTCGCCGCGCGCCGGTACCAGAGGATTGGTCCATGTCCGGCTGAAAGCACTTTGACTTTTGAGTTCGCCGGGTTCAGAAAGATGACGGCAAACGTGACGAAGCGATCGTCTGCCAGATCACTTGCCAGCAGGGTATTGAGACGCTCGAGAATTTGCTCCTGCTTCTGATCGGCAAGAAAGCTTGCACGCGCATACGCGCGGCACAGTGCGCTGACGAGTGCCGGACCGATTCCGTGTCCGGTCGCGTCGCCGATGCTAATCGCGAGTTGGCCGTCGGGTAATGTTTGCCAGTCGAAATAGTCGCCGCCGGTTTGATTGGCGGGTTGGTTCCAACCGGCGATCTCGAAGTCGTCGAGCTGCGGTGGTTGCGCGGGCATGAGTCCCTGCTGGATCGAGCGTGCGAGATCGAGATCGTGATTGATCTGTTCGAGCTCGCTTTGGAGTTTTGCTTCGCGCAGGGTGGCGCGCACGTAACCGCGCACCTGGCGCGCGACGAAGGCCGCGACGACGCCGGCGAGAAAGATCAGTGCCGCGTAAACGATGTAGACAGGGAAGGGAAATCTCTCCGACGCGGCGGTTGAGCCGGCGAAGCTGAGCTCCACGTAAAAGGTGACGAGCAGATAACCGGCGGCCGAGAGCAAGCCGGTCACGAGTGTAAGAGCCGGGCGCAGTCGCAGTATCGAGAGCATGATGAATAAAAAATAGATGACGATTGCCGGCGCGACGAGGACTTGATACGGAGTTATCCAGCCGTTTAGCAGCAGGACGAAGAGCGAGACTGTCGGCAATTGACTCTCGATCAGGATGTTGAAGACCCAGAGCTCCGGGACCAGATCGTCGTCGTCGCGCAGAGCAGCCCTGATCGCGCGCCACATCACGGCTTCGTGAACGACGGCGAGGACAAGTACGGCGGATTGGACGAACAGTAGTAAGTAGTTGTGAGTTGCGACCCCGCGCAGGATTACATAGACGAGCACTGCGACGAGCACACAAAGCAGCGCCACCACACGATACGACTCACTTATTAATGAAGCTCTCTGAAACGCTCTCGACTTTAGCGCATCCATACCATTCCGTTCTTATCCACAGATTACGCAGATTGTTTAAATTATCTGTGTAATCTGTGGATGGACTTTTTATTGCCAGCCGCCGCCGAGGGCTTTATAGAGTTGGACCACGCTGAGTAGTTCGTCACGGCGCGCGAGGGCGAGGCTGCGTTCGGCCTCAAAGAGCTCGCGGTCGGCGTCGAGCGCGTCCAGCAGGGTGGCGACACCGCCCGTGTACCGTAAATAAGAGAGACGCGATCGATCTCGCAGCGTGTCGACCAGCAGCGCGCGTTGCGTGCGGACCTCTTTCACCTTCTGATACGCGACCAGCGCATCCGACACTTCCCGAAACGCACCCTGAACTACTTTTTGATAATCGACGAGCAGAAAATCACGCTGCGCCTGCGTAAACCGGATGTTCGACTTGATGCGCCCGCCCGTGAAGATCGGCTGCGCAACTTGCCCACCCAGCGACCAAACATTTCGACTGCCACTAAACAAGCTTGTTAACTGCCCGCTCTGGTAACCCAGAAACGAAGTCAGCGAGATCCGCGGAAAGTATTCCTTCTTCGCCACCTCAATCCGCGCAGACGCAGCGATCAAGCTATTCTCCGCCGAGCGAATATCCGGACGTCGCTCGATCAGATCCGACGGCAATCCCGCTGGCACAGCCGGCGGCAATTGCTCCTCCGTCAAGCTGAGTCCACGCTCGATGCTGGAAGGATTTTGCCCCGTAAGAAAACTGAGAAAGTTCTCGGTTTGTTGTATCGACTGCTCGAGCGCCGGTATCACTTCCGTGGCGTTGTACACGAGCTCTTCCGCCTGGCGTACTTCGAGTATGGTCGACACACCGCGCTGCTGCCGGAGCTTGATCAGACGTAGCGACTCTTCGCGAGACGCGAGCGTGCGTTTCGAAATCTCGAGCTCGTAATCGAATTCACGCAAACTGAAATAAGCCGTCGCGACGTCGCCGACGAGTGTCGTGATCACCGCCAGCCGGGCTTCTTCAGTCGCTAGCAGATCAGCTCTCGCCGCCGCGGTTTGTTTGCGCAGCCGTCCCCAGATATCGATCTCGAAAGTGAGCAGGTTCAGCAGCACGCTTCCAAACGATCGATCGCGTTGTACTCGTTCGGGTAGTTCAACCTCAGCGCTGCGAGAGGTCCGCGTGTTAAAGACATCGCCGCTGGCGTAGATTTGGGGAAACTGTTCGGAACGGACGAGACCGACATTCGCCCGCGCCGCGTCAATGCGCGCGACCGCCTCACGCAGATCGTAATTGTGTGCAAGCGCGTCGTTAATTAACTTCTGCAGCTTTTCATCCTTGAACAGCTCGAACCACTTCAAATTCGCAAGCGACTGCGAATCCGGCTGCGTCGCCGTATCGCCGCGGAAAGTCGCCGGCGTTTGTACTTGCGGCTTCTGAGATTTCTGACCTAAAACCGTCTGGGCCAGACACGCGATGAGAAGAATGACAACTAATCGTTTCACCTAGTCACCTCCTCCGGCCTCGACAGTCGCCGGCTCAGCAGCAGGAGCGACGATTTTTTGTTTTTTGCGGCGACCGAGTCCCTCAATGAACGTGAAGTTTCCGGGAATGATGAACACGCCCAAAGCAGTGGCGACAAGCATTCCAAAGAACACGCCGACGCCCATCACGTTCTGCGCGCCCGCGCCTGCGCCACTGGCTTTCATCAGTGGCACGACACCCAGAATGAAAGCAAACGCCGTCATCAGGATCGGGCGGAAGCGCAGTCGCGCCGACGTGAGCGCCGCGTCTTCCAGCGAGTTGCCCTCTTCGTGCTTGGCCTTGGCAAACTCGACGATCAGGATCGCGTTCTTCGCCGCCAAACCAATCAACATCACGAGCCCGATCTGCACGTACACGTTGTTGTCGTAACCAAACATCCACACGCCGGCCAAAGCTCCGAGGGCGACGAGCGGCGAGCCCAGCAACACGGCCCACGGCAAGCGCCAGCTCTCGTACATTGCCGCGAGCAAGAGGAAGACGCAGACAATCGCCATGATGAACGTCGGCGCGGGCGGCGGCGCGATCTTCTCCTGGTAGGAGAGTGACGAGTAAGCGAAACTCATCTCCTTCGGCATCGACTGGTTGAACGTTTCCTCGAGTGCTTTGAGCGCCTGCCCCGAGGTATAACCAGGCGCCGGCGAGCCCGTTAGCTCCACCGATCGCAGCAGGTTGAAACGCGTGGTCAACTCGGTGCCGGCGATGTCGTTGACGTTTACGAGCGTCGAGAGTGGGACCATCGCATTCGTCGTCTTCGATCGCACGTAGATCTTCCCGATGTCACTGGCATGCAGACGGTCGGTTGACTCAGCCTGGACATACACGCGATACAGACGCCCAAAACGATTGAAATCGTTCACGAAGGCGCCGCCCATCGCCGCCGACATCGTCTGAAACACTTCGTTGACCGGAACTCCGAGCGTGCGTGCTTTCTCTCGATCGAGATCCACTTTGACCTGTGGATAGTTTGGATCGAAAGAAGTGAACAGGTTCCCGATCTCAGGCCGCTGGCGAGCGGCGGTGATAAATGCCCGCGCTTGCTCGCCGAGGTCCTCAACGGTCATCGAGCCGGTGCGATCCTGGATCAGAAAATTGAAACCCGAGGCGGCGCCGAAGCCGCTCAGGGTCGGGATGTTGAAAGGAAAGATCACGCCTTCCGGAATCGCCGCAAACTCTTTTTGCAGCTTCGCCATGATTCCTTTGACGTGCAGCGCCTCGCCGTGCCTCTCTTCCCACGGTTTCAGACGCGCGAAAAGTGAACCGTAGTTCGGCTGGTAGGTATTGGTGACAACGCCGTAACCGCCGACTGTTTGAAACGATTCGACCCCCTCGGTCTTGGCCAGAATCGCTTCCACTTTTTTGAGCACTTCATTGGTGCGCGCGAGCGACGCGCCCGGCGGCAGTTGTACGTTGACGCCGAAGATGCCCTGGTCTTCGTCGGGGATGAAACCCGCAGGGATGGCTCTCGCAAACACGACCGCGCCCAGCACGACGACACCTACGATGCCGATCGTCAGAATTGAACGGCGAATGAGTAGTCGCGACACGTGTACATAACCGTTTGTCGTAACGTCGAAGACTTTATTGAAGCCGCGGAAAAAGACGCCGAGTGGTCCACGCATCGGCTTCGGCTCTTTCAACAGCATCGCGCAGAGCGCCGGCGTCAACGACAACGCATTGAACGCCGACAACAACACCGAGATCGCAATCGTCAACGCAAACTGCTTGTACATGCTGCCGACCAAACCGCCGAGCAGCGCCACCGGCACAAACACCGCCGAAAGAATCAACGCGATTCCGATTACGGGTCCGGACACTTCGGCCATGGCCTTGATCGTTGCCTCTTTCGGAGGCAGACCGTGCTCGAGGTGATGTATCACCGCCTCCACCACCACGATCGCGTCGTCGACCACGATGCCGATCGCCAGCACGAGTCCAAACATCGAGAGCGTGTTTACCGAGAAGCCGAGCAAGGGAAAGAAGATGAACGTGCCGACAAGCGAGATCGGGATCGTGATCAGCGGAATGATCGTGGCCCGGATGTTTTGCAGGAAGACAAAGACGACAATCGTCACGAGGATCAAAGCTTCGACGAATGTCTTCATAATCTCGTGAATCGAAGCTTCGACGGCGGGAGTCGTGTCGTAGACGATTTTGTAATCCATGTCGGGCGGAAAGAGCGCCTTGGCATGGTCCATCGTCTCGTAGATCGTCTCCGCGGCTTTGAGCTGGTTCGCGCCGGGCAAAAGATAGACAGCCATCGCGCCGCCCGGTTTGCCATTCAGGCGACCGAACGAGTTGTAATCCTGCGAGCCGAGCTCAGCGCGCCCGACGTCTTTGATACGGACCACCGCGCCAGTGCCAGTTTGACGAATGATGACGTTTTCGAATTCTTCCGGGGTGACGAGTCGACCGGGCGCGCTGAGTGTTTCCGTGAACTCCTGGTCCGTCGGCGTCGGCGCGCCGCCGATCTTTCCGGCCGGCGCTTGCAGGTTTTGTTCTTTAATAGCTGAGATGATGTCTGCTGGAGTTAAGCCGAGCTTCGCGATGCGATCGGGTTTGATCCAAATGCGCATGCCGTAATCGGTGCCGCCAAAGAGATCAACCTGCGCGATGCCCGGAATGCGCAGGATCTGATCGCGCAGGTTGATGCCAGCGTAATTGATAAGAAAATTCGCGTCGTAAGCATCTTTAGGTGAATAGAGGGAAATCACCATCAGGATGCTCGGGCTCTGTTTTTTTACGGTGACCCCCTGCTGGTTGACTTCAGCAGGAAGTCGAGCGGCGGCGGTGGAAACACGATTTTGGGTGAGGACGTTGGCGGTGTCCTGATCGGTGCCAACTTCGAAGTTGACGTCGAGCAACATGCGACCGTCGCTCGTATTCGACGACTTCATGTAGATCATGCGATCGACGCCGTTCACTTCCTGCTCGATCGGAGTCGCAACGGATTGCTCGACAGCTTCTGCGGAAGCGCCAGGATAGGTCGCAGTCGCGCGAATGTTTGGCGGCGCCAGAAATGGGTATTGCTCGATCGACAGCCCGCGAATAACCACGACGCCAATCAACAGCGTCAGGATCGAGATGACGATCGCAACGATCGGCCGCCGGATGAAAAAGTTAGACATTTCTGGTCAGCCTCCATTTACCTTTGCAGTCGCTTGCGATGCGGTGGTTGGGTTGACCACGCCGCCGGGTCTGACTTTTTGCATGCCTTCGACGATCACGCGCTCGCCACCGCTCAGCCCGTCGAGCACGACCACGTCTTTGTCAGCTTTATCGCCAACCTTGATCGTGCGCAGCGACACCTTGTTCTCCGCGTCGACAATCATCACCGTCTTCGCGCCCTGCATTTCCTGAATCGCGCGCGCGGGGACGAGGATCGCGTTTTCTCTCTCCGCCACGGCGACGCGGACGCGTGCAAACTGTCCTGGCCGCAGGTAGCTGCCGGGATTCGGAAATGTGGCTTGCGCTTTCAGTGTTCCGGTTTGCGGATCGACGGTGCGGTCCACCACGCGGAACGTTCCCTGGTACGGGTGCTGGCTTTCGTCGGAAAGGAGTAAGTCGAAGTGCAGCTTTCCGGCAGCGCCTTTTCCGGCTGTCTTGGGATCGGTGAGTTTCAGGTAATCGATCTCGCTGACGCTGAAATCGACCAGCAAAGGATCGGAGGCGGAGATCGTTGCCAGTAGAGTGGCATCGCCGCGGCCCACGAGGTTTCCTTCATCCACCTGAAGAAATCCGATGACGCCGCTGATCGGAGCGTAGATGTTGCAGTAACTCAGATCGAGTTCGGCTTGTGTGACGCGTGCCTGGCTTGCCGAGACTTCCGCCTTCGCGCGCTCGATCGTGTACTTCACGGCGGCTTCGAGGTTAGTCAGATTAGCTTTTTTCGCGTCCACTATCGCACGCGCGGATTTTTGTGCTGCGATGGCTGCGTCGAGATCCTGTTCTGTTACGGCTTTCTCTTTCGCGAGTGGAGCGAGACGGTTCACGTCCTGATCGGCTCTGGTCAGTGTCGCCTGTGCGTCGGCGAGTTGCGCTTGTGCTTCGAGCACGTCAGTTCGCTGGCTCGCCTGGGCCAGATCGGAAACGGCTTTGGCGGCGAGTGCTTTCGCTGATTGCACCGCTGCGGCGAACGGGCGCTTGTCGATGCTGAAGAGGAGTTGTCCTTTTCGAACCGGCATGCCTTCTCGGAAGTAGACCTTCTCCAGCACGCCTTCGACGCGCGCGCGTAGTTCCACCGTTTCGTCGGCCGTTGTTTGTCCGACGAACTCGCTGTAGATGGGGACAGTCTTTTGCTGCACTTCCGCGACGACCACGGTCGTTGGCGGCGGTGCGGCGTCGTGTTTCTCTTTGCTCTTGCTCGTGCATCCCGCGGTGATCGCGAGCACGACAACTGCGATTGAGAGTTTGGGGTACAGGATGTTCATAGGTGACTCCTAGCGACAACTCTGTCTGTGGTGATTGCCATTTTAGGTTCGGCGGTGAAGCGCCTAACACTGGCAAAATTGACAGTACTGATGGTTGGGAAGTTCTCTTAATTGATGAGTTTATGTTGAGTGAGTTGTTGATAGCGTTCGCGATCGTGGCGATTTGCGTGGTGATTCACGTGGGTGGGATTGCAGTCTTTGCGCAGTTTTTACTTGGCAGGTTTCCGCAGCTCGAGGGCCTCACGACGATCTGGCGGCAGGCGATGTTGCTGATAGCGGTGTTTGCAGTGGTGATCAGCCTGCACCTGATAGAGACCGCCATCTGGGCCAGCTTTTATCACTGGCACAGTCTCTTTGAAACCTACGAAACCGCGCTCTACTTTTCTTTGGGGACCTATTCGACGATCGGATATGGCGACGTCGTGTTGCCACATCGTTGGCGTCTGCTGGGTGGTATCGAAGGCATCTCCGGCGTCCTCTTGTGCGGCCTCTCCGGCGCCTTCATCTTCGCGGTGGTAAACGCCCTCTTCCAATCGCGCATGCAACGAAGATCTTAGCCACAAAAAGGCCACAAAAACACAAAAAGACTTTTTTGAAGTTAAGTGGCTGAATTCTTCCATACGAGATTTAGGCGCCTTAACTCATTAACGCATTTTTGTGTTTTTGTGCCTTTTTGCGGCTAAAAATCTGCCTGTCAAAACTTACAGTTCTGCGGCGATCCTAATGGGCCGAGAATGGAAAGATATGACACGTACTACAAAGACTTTTGCGCTTTGCATTTTGTTGTTACTTGCCGTCACTGCGGCTGCACAGGACGACAAATCAATCGTGGCGCATGCCAATGGCGACGGCACTCTCAAGATCGGCGACGAGAAATTCAAGGTCTCTACCGTCGTGATAAAACTGTTCGAGGATGGCAAGGCAGAGATCAATCTTGTATCGGAGATCACGATCTTCGTCAGCGGCACGTGGTCCTGGAAAGACGATTCAAAACAGGTAATCAGCCTGAAGATCAGCGGCGGCGCGACCGGCGGCGGCGTTGAAGCGAACGGCGAGCTGTTCCTGCGCGACAGCAGTGACGCAGGCCAGCGCCGCGCGATCGATCGCGTCTCTCTCGACGGTACGAGCAAAACCACACACCGCGGCATGACGCTGAACTTTCAGGCAAAATCCTGAAATAAAATCAAAAGCGAATACTGTAAAAAGTGACAGTTAACGCCGCTGTAGTCACGGCTTAACATCCAAACAACCAGAATCGAGCGCGGCGGCGCCGGGTTGGACGTAGTGGTGGAAAGACGCGTACAGGGTGAGTCTGACACGGCGCTACCCCGCTCGGTTCTGGTCCTGGAGTCCCCGATGAATCGTGCAGCTCTCATCTTCCTTCTGATCATTAGCGGCGCTATTTCCGTTGCCGCGCAGAAAGTGCGCGTGGGCGCAGACCCCAACGTCGATCTTTCGCGATACAAAACCTACACGTGGTCCCCGGGACTTGCCGGTCCAAACGCACTCGTCAACGCACAGATAGTTGCCGAAGTCGATCGCGCGCTCGCCGCCAAAGGTCTTCAGAAAACAGACACTGATCCGGAGCTCACACTGGCCGCCTGGGTTTGGACCGAAAGCGACATGCACATGACGAATCCGAGCTGGGCGCCCGCTTTGAACTCGATCTCGACGGGCGTCGCGGCTGCTCCGCAAGGCTGGGCGGTAACGAAAGGAACTCTCGTCATAGATATCTCTGACACCAAAACCAAGAACGGCGTCTGGCGTGCTACCGCGAGCGACACGCTGAATCATAATCCGTCCGGCAACAAGGCCGTGGATGCAAAAAACGCCGAGAAGCCGATCAAGAAAGCCGTCGAGAAGATGTTCAAGAAGTTTCCACGTCCGTAAAGCTTGAGGTGAAGAGTGACCGTGCCGATCTGGCTTTATGAATTGTCACCTTTGCATCAGGCGCTCGTCATAATCGCGTTCGTCGAATTCGTTTCCATAGCCGGCCTTCTTCTCGCGAGGCGTTACGTCGTCCCGCGATTCCACTACAGTGAAGGAATCAACGATGCAGTCAGCGGCACCGTGCAGGCCATCGGTGTGTTCTATGGCATCACGGTCGGATTGATCGCGGTCGGCGTTTGGAATACCAATACCAACTCTTCAGAGCTTGTGTCGCGAGAAGCGAGCTCGATTGCTACGTTGTTTCGTGACACAGGCGGTTATCCGTCGCCGTTGCGAGAAGAGTTGCGAAAAGGGGTGCGCGATTACACCGTCTTTATCATCGACGAAGCGTGGCCCGCCCAGCAGAAGGGGCAAATTGTGGCGCGCGGCCGAGTAGTAATCGACGAATTTCAAGACAAGCTATATAGCTTTTCACCTTCAACTCCGAGCCAGGTGGCTTTGCATACTGAGACTCTGCGGGCTTTCAACAATCTACTCGATTATCGACGTTTAAGAATCGACGCCGTGAACAGCGGACTTTCCACCACGATGTGGGCGGTGATTTGGATTGGAGCAGCTATCAGCATCGGCGTCGCGTATTTTTACAAGATTGCAGATCCGAAGCTGCACATCGTCCTCGTGGTCCTGATGGCCGGATTTTTGGCGGTCGTGCTCTTCATGATCACGATCAACGACAAACCCTTCTACGGCAATGTCGGCATCTCCTCCCATCCCTACCAGACCGTGCTCGAGTCACTGATCGACGTCTCTAAATAAACTCTGCGGCCCTCTGCGTATCTCTGCGTTCTCTGCGTTAAAGGTCTATTTCTACGCAGAGAACGCAGAGATACGCGGAGGGCCGCAGAGAAGACTGTAAAAAGTGACAGTTCCCACGCCTGACGCGATCCGTACAATTCGAGTATGCGAAATACTATCATCCTCGTCTTACTCATCATTTCGTTAACGACACCGGTCTCGTTCGCACAGAACATACCGAATCGCGCGCAAACCGCCGCGGATCGCGGCTGGCCACGCGCGTACAGTTTGCCCAGCGAGGCGCAGGTCGTGCTCTACCAGCCGCAGATCGCGAGCTGGCAGGACCAGAAGCACCTCGTGGCTTTTACCGCCGTGTCGTATATCGCTAAGGGTGAGCAAAAGCCGGCGCTGGGAACGATCAAGCTCGAGACTGAAACGGAGACGTCTGTTCCGAACCGGCTGGTAAAGTTTTCCAAGATCAAGATCGCGGAGACAAACTTTCCCACTCTCTCGAAAGAACAAACCCAGGAGATCGTCACCGAGATCGAAAAAAATATACCCGAGCAGGATCGAGTCATCGATCTCGATCGCGTTCTCGCCTACGTCGACAAAAGCACGATCAATCCCAAGAACGTCGAGGGCCTGAAAAGCGATCCCCCGCGAATCTTTCTCATGCAGACGCCCGCGATCCTCGTCAACTTCGACGGCGAGCCGATCTGGAGTCCAATCAAAGACAACGAGCTGAAGTTTGCAGTCAATACCAACTGGGACATCTTCCAGCACACGCCCACCGGCATGTATTACCTGCGTTACGACACCCACTGGCTGCGCGCCACCGATTTGCAGGGTTACTGGTCCAACGCCGGCAAACTGCCCGACAGTTTCAATAAACTCCCCGGCGACGACAACTGGAAAGACGTGCACGCAAACCTTCCCGGCACGCCGGTCAAAAAACTGCCGAAGGTTTACGTCACGAACGATCCGACCGAGCTGATCCTCATCGACGGTGAGCCGAAGTACGAGCCCGTTCCGAATACCGGACTGCTATGGATCAGCAACACCGAAAGCGATCTTTTCCGGATGGGAAAAGACGGTCCGGTGTATTACCTCGTGGCGGGCCGCTGGTTTACGGCCCCGGGTTTGGGCGGTCACTGGACCTTCGCCACACCGCATTTGCCGGAAGACTTCAAGCGGATTTCGGTGGAACACCCGCGCGCGCGCGTGCTCGCGTCAGTGCCGGGAACACAGCAAGCGGCAGAAGCGGTTCTGCTCGCCGAGATCCCGCAGTTCGCGCGCGTTAACAAGAAGGAGATCACCGCGCCGGAAGTTAACTACCAGGGCGATCCGCAGTTCCAGCCGATTCAGGAAACAACACTCCAACGCGCTGTAAACACGGACAAAGAGATTATCAAGGTCGGCGAGACTTACTACATGTGTTACCAGGGAGTCTGGTTTCAGGCCAACGTGGCGACAGGCCCGTGGACGCTAGCCACCTCCGTGCCGCAGGAGATTTACCAGATTCCGCCGAGCTCTCCTTCACACAGTGTGACCTACGTCACCGTGCAACCGGACGAAGATGACAATGACGATTGGGTGACCTACGCCGCCTACGCCGGCTACAGCGGTTTGATGATTGGTTGGGGTTGCGCGGTGTGGGGCACGGGCTGGTATTACCCGCCGTATTACTGGTACGGCGGTTACTACCCGATCTATTACCCGTACTGGCGCACGTATGGTTATGGCGCCTGGTACAACCCGTACACCGGCGTCTACGGAACGGCCGGAAGAATCTATGGACCATATGGCGGCGCGGGTTTCGGCGCTCGTTACAATCCGAGCACCGGCACTTACGCGCGCGGCGCCTTTGCATATGGACCATACGGAGCCCGCGGGGCCGCGCAGGCATATAACCCGCGCACGGGAACTTACGCGCAAACGCGCCAGGGCTCGAACGTCTACGGCAGTTGGGGATCGACGCAGGTGCAACGTGGCGACGACTGGGTAAACACAAAACGTTTTACTAACAGCGCCGGTAATACGACGCGCGTCACGCGTGGAGATCAGGGCGGGATGATTTCTCGTCGTGGACCAAACGGCGGCGGCTTCGTCGGCACGAAGGGCGACAACGTGTATGCGGGTCGCGATGGAAATGTCTACCGCCGCGATCAAAACGGCAACTGGAGCAAGTGGGACAACGGCAGTTGGAACAGCGCACAGCGGCCGGAGCAGCGCGGAGATTCTTCGGTGCGAGACAGCATGTTGAACGAGCGCGCGAAGTATTCAGAACGATCAGATCGAGCGCGAGGAGATCGAGCCGGCAATTCATCAGGATCGATAGATCGCGGCACGATGGGCACACTCGAGCGCGATCGCGCCGCGCGCAGCAGTGGCGCTCAGCGCAGTCGCGACTTTGGCACTTATAACCGCAGTCGCAGTAGTGGCAGCATGGGCGGCTCTCGCGGCGGTGGAGGTTTTTCGAGAGGTGGAGGTGGATTTCGAGGAGGTGGCCGTCGCTGACGGAGACGTGGGGCGATTCCGGGAGCGAAGGTGACTTCCCGACGCGCGGGCCGCGGCTCATTTGGGGAGGTGTCACGCGAGGGCGCATGGCACTGAGGAGACCGCGGCCGCGCATTATGTATCTCGCTACGTCCAGCGCTCGGTTCCGTGCGCTGGACGTGCTGATAGAACTTTTGTCTTAACGTCTTTGTGAGAAGATTTCGTAAAACATATTGTGATGGAATCCATTATCTCCCCAATGGTCCTATGGGCGATCTCATCTTTGCAGCTCGTCCTCATCCTTGCTGCTTTGCTGTTGCAAGCTGTTCTCGTCGTTAGTTTACTGCTCGCCCGATCCAAACAACGCAAAACTGAACGTGAGTACAAACGCCTCTTAGATCAAAAAGAGTCGCACCTCAACGAAGAACGATTCGAGAAGGAAAGTGAACAGCGCTTCCGGGATGTGGCCGATATTGCCCCGGTCATGATCTGGATGTCGGCCCCGGATAAATCCTGCACTTACGTCAATAAACCATGGATCGACTTCAAGGGCTCGACACTTGAAAAAGAACTCGGCAACGGATGGCTGGAGGGCATACACCCGGAAGACGTCGAGAGTTGTCGCGAGACTTATTTCAGCAGTGTCGACGTCAAACGGCCGTTTGAAATGCTGTACCGTTTACTCCGCCACGATGGCGAGTATCGCTGGATCTACGACTCGGGCATTCCGCGCTTCTCCTCTGACGGTACATTCCTCGGTTTCATTGGTTCCTGCATCGATCTCACCGAGCGTAAAGAATCAGAAGACGCACTAAAGACAGCACACGAAGAGCTGCACCAGTTGAAGAACCAGCTCGAAGCGGAAAATATTTACCTGCAACAGGAATTGCAACTGGACGAAAAGCTCGGCGAGATCGTCGGCCAAAGCGACGCTATCAAATACGTGCTTTTCAAGATCACACAGGTGGCGCCGACGGATTCGACTGTCCTTATCACGGGTGAGACGGGCACGGGGAAAGAACTCGCGGCGCGCGCCATTCACGGCGCCAGCTCGCGGAAGGATCGCCCTTTAATAAAGGTAAACTGCGGCGCGTTAGCTCCCACGCTGATCGAGAGCGAGTTGTTTGGTCATGAGAAGGGCTCGTTTACGGGCGCTGTTGGCAAAAAACAAGGGCGTTTTGAATTGGCCAATGGTGGAACAATTTTCCTCGACGAGATCGGCGAGCTGCCGCCGGGGTTGCAGGTGAAGTTGTTGCGCGTAATCCAGGAGAGCGAGTTTGAGAGAATCGGCGGCAACAAAACAATCAAAGTCGATGTGCGGATCATTGCCGCAACTAATCGTAATCTCAAGGCCGCGGTCGAGGAGGGAACGTTTCGAGAGGACCTTTTGTATCGCTTGAATGTCTTTCCGATTACGATGCCGCCGCTGCGACAGCGCCGGGAAGATATCCCGCTACTGGTCGAGCATTTTTGCCGCATGTATGCGAAGAAGTCTGGAAAAGAGATTTCATCAATTTCACCGAAGACGATGCAGAACCTGCAATCGCATTCGTGGCCGGGGAATGTACGGGAGCTGGCAAACGTGATTGAGCGCGCCTTGATAAACACGAAGGGAAGCGTGCTTCAGGTTGTCGATCAGTTTCAACAGGCGCCGCACGAGGTAGTACCCACTCAGACTCTGGAAGAAGTCGAACGCGACTACGTCATCCGCACGCTCGAGAACACCGGTTGGCGAATTGAAGGTCCATACGGCGCTGCAAAGATCCTTGGACTCAATCCCAGCACGCTGCGAACGAGAATGCTCAAGCTCGGAATACAGCGGCGACACGCAACAGGGAGTTGAAAGTCCGTCGCAGATCCACGTAATAGCACTGCCCACGAAATTCCCGCATTTATGATCCACGCATTAACGCAGTTCCCGCGAAATATAACGGCCTCTGATTATCCCTTTTTGGTAGCGGCAAACATAACTGTTCAAAATAAAAGACGTACAAATAATATGTGGTCCATCATACGTGAGGCATGCATATTGCTATCGCTTCACGGCATCAAGGTTTAAAAATTCGCCTCTCTCTTTCCGGGAGTTAAACCGAAGAGAAACTGTTCAACTTGTTTTACGGAATGTGCGGGCCGTTATCTATACGTGTCTATGAGTGTGGCGGAGATGATTGTGAACACCATCAGGATAACCGTGCAGCCGGAGAAGCGGACCGAGTTCTTTCAAACGATCCGGCGTTTACTTGATCCATTAAAGAAAGCCAGAGGCTGTCGCACACTCGATTTTTATCTTGACGCCACCGATGAGAATTCGACGCTGCTCGTGAGTGAGTGGGAAACAGAACGGGATCTGAACAATTACCTCAAGTCGCATGACTTCGCCGTTCTCAGAGGAGCGATAACAGTGTTGAGCACTCGCAGCATTGATTCGAAAGCAAACGTGACTTCGCACCTCAGCAAATCCGGAGCGGACTAAATGTTGTCGAGCGTGATTAGACAAGCAGCTAATTCGATCGTGCGGGACATCAGTAATCCACCAGAGGAATTCCTGCGAGCAATCGTCGACGCGTGCGTTTCGAATGTCGCCGTTCTCGACGAGTCTGGTTCGATTATCTATGCCAGTAAAGCGTGGAGCTTATTCGAGCGTAACTCAAACGGCACGCGCTACTTTGAAAACTGTAGAAGGTCAACCCAGTCAGAATCAGACGAAGACGCAAAAATCACGCTCGCCGATGATATTCAGGACATTCTCTTCGGCAGGGCGAAGGAATTCCATCGCCAGTATTACTTCCGCTCGCTTACCGAGCAGCGCCCGTTTTTGTTGCACGCGGCGCGGTTGAACCTGCCGGGATCGAGTTTCAGAATCCTGATCACGCATGAAGAGCTGCCGTCCGGTAAGGATGAATTGAGAAACAGTAAAGAGCGTTTGATCGAGCTCCTGGGGACGAAGATCCTGACGTGGGAAGGTGAAGTTGAAGGGCAGCGGTTCAACTATGTCAGCGAGCAGGCGGAAACGATGCTGGGCTATCCGGTTTCCGACTGGTACGAGCCGAATTTCCTCGTCAAGCATATCCACGAGGATGATTTGTTCCCCGTGCTGGCCGCTTATCAGAAACAGACGCGAATCACGCAGCACTTCGATCTCACCTTTCGTATGTGGACCAGTAATGGAACGCTCGTTTGGGTGCAGAACCTGATCAGCGTCGACGCCGAGAGCGAAGGAGTCACCAAACTCCACGGCTTCATGATTGACGTCTCGGAGCGGAAACGCGCGGAAGAGGCTTTGAAAGACGTGGGCGGCCGGTTGCTTGCGGCGCAGGAAGAAGAGCGACGCCGGGTGGCGCGCGAGCTGCACGACGACTTCAATCAGCGGCTCGCGGTTTTATCGATCGAGTTAGACCAGCTCGGACAAAGACTGCAAAAACAGGCGCCGCTGCATCGCGCGGTGCAGCGTTTACAGACCCAGGCGCAGGAGATCGCCGCGGAACTGCACCGGCTTTCATACAAGCTGCATCCGTCGAAGTTGGACCATTTGGGACTGGCGGCGGCAGTCAGGAGTCTTTGCAAGGAGCTCACCGACAGTAAGAAGCTCAAAGTGGAATTTCATCAGAGCGGATTTCCGGCGACGCTGGAGCGAGACATCACCTTGTGTGTGTTTCGCATAGCTCAGGAAGGTTTGCGCAATTGCGTGAAGCATAGCGGCGCAGAATCGGCGCGCGTGGTGTTGACCAAAACTCGCAGCGCCGTGCGCCTGGTAGTTTCCGATAACGGCTGTGGTTTCAATACGAAGTCCGGGCTGATGGAGAAAGGGCTTGGCTTCATCAGCATGAAGGAACGACTACACCTCCTTGGCGGTGAAATAAACGTGTACTCGCGTCCCCTACGCGGTACGCGCATCGAGGTGTCAGTTCCTTTGAAAACGCAAGCTAAAGATCTCCCCAACTAAAATTTGATCCGATCTATCCCGACAGTTATGGAGGAAATATGAAACGCCCCCGGGTCATACTGGCAGATGATCACACGATCATCCTTGATGCCCTCAAAAATTTACTCGAGCCGGAGTTTGAAGTGGTCGGCACGTTTGCTGATGGTCATGCGCTGATGGAAGGCGCCCCCGACCTCAATCCGAATGTCATCGTACTCGACATCAGTATGCCGACAATGAACGGTTTGAACGCAGGACAACGGCTCAAACAGGCGATGCCCCTCGTGAAGCTGATTTATCTCACGATGAATCACGATCCGGACACGGCCGGCGAAGCGTTTCGTTTGGGCGCGTCAGCCTACCTGCTCAAGACTTCCGCCGCCACTGAATTGCAAAAGGCGATTCGTGAAGTGGTGCGCGGTGGTTTTTACGTGACGCCGTTGATGACCAAAGACATGGTCGGCTCATTCGTGCAGAACTTCAAACGAAGAAAGAGCACCAGCCCGCTGACCTTGCGGCAGAAAGAAGTGTTGCAACTGTTGGCGGAAGGCCGGTCGATGAAAGAAGTTGCTTTTGTGCTGAACGTTTCTCCGCGCACGGTGGCTTTCCACAAGTACACGATGATGGAGCATCTTCAGATCAGAAGCAGCGCCGAGTTGATCGAATACGCGATGCGCAGCTCGATCGTGGCGGCTTAAGTGAATAGACCTGTCAGTTTTGCCAGTACCTGTAACCCGCGCACGTCCTTAGGATGGTCACAAATAGCGCCGAGCTATTTGAAAACACGATTGACTGTAGCGAAGGAGCCCGAGTGGCGCGTGCGCGGATTTTAGTGGTGGACGATCATGAAGAAATACGCAATACGATTGTTCACTTGCTGAAGCGGCAGTTTGATGTGTTGGAAGCTGTCAGCGACGGGCCGGCCTTTCTTGAAGCAGTTGCGCGCTTGAAACCGGATCTTTGCGTCCTTGATATTTCGCTGCCGAGCATGAGCGGCATCGAGGTCGCGCAAAGGATCAAAGAGAGCGACGTGAAGACGAAGATAGTTTTTCTGACGCTGCACGACGATTTTGATTTCAAGACGGCGGCGCTGGAAACGGGCGCGGAAGGATACGTGACCAAAGCCAAAATGAACGGCGATCTGCTTTTGGCAGTCAGAGAGGTTTTGGCGGGACGCACGTACATCTCATAAAGGCTCGAGACTGAGGTGGGCGAGGGCGCACTCCAACAGGAGGAGAGGGCACCGTGCTTTAACCTCAGCGTGATGGGCCAGAGCGCGACTGATGGGGAGCTCTGGCCCATCTGCATTTTAAACAGGAGCAAGACAATGAACGTATTTTCACTTTCACAAAGGATGACGGCGGAGTTTCTGGGAACGTTCTGGCTCGTGTTCGGTGGTTGTGGCAGCGCGGTGCTGGCGGCGCACTTTCCCGCGGTCGGCATCGGATTGCTTGGAGTCTCGTTAGCCTTCGGACTTTCGGTGTTGACGATGGTGTATGCGGTGGGCCATGTATCCGGTGGTCACTTCAATCCGGCTGTTACGGTTGGACTGTGTACAGCGCGACGGTTTCCGGGTCGGGATGTGATTCCGTATGTAGTGGCGCAACTGGCGGGCGCGATCGCGGGCGCGGGTGTTCTTTACATCATTGCGACGGGCAAGGCCGGGTTTGATGCAGCCGCTGGCTTCGCCGCTAATGGTTACGAAGTTAATTCGCCCGGCGGTTATTCATTGGTCGCGGCGCTTGTGGCGGAGTTGATCGGCGCCTTCTTCTTCCTGACCGTGATTCTCGGAGCAACTGACAAGCGTGCGCCGCAGGCGTTGGCCGGGGTGGCGATCGGATTTGCGCTCACGTTGATTCACCTCGTATTGATTCCGGTGACCAACACGTCCGTTAACCCGGCGCGCAGCACGGGTCCGGCGATCTTTGTCGGCGGCTGGGCACTCAAGCAGTTATGGTTGTTCTGGCTGGCGCCCATCATCGGCGCCGCGCTCGCGGGTGTTGCCTATCGCTTCCTCGCCGAAGAACGCAAAGTCCCCGAGCCCGCCTTCGCCCAGACAGTCACGCCATAAAGTCTCTTATCCATAGATTACACAGATTGCTTACAACATCTGTGTAATCTGTGGATAAAGCGAACTTTGCCCCGTGCTATACTCTGCAAACTCGAAGCCTAAGCCTCTCGCCCGGGCTTGTAATCAGTTAATAGCATGGAGGGCACGACGATGTCTGAGCTCGTCGTGAGTACAACAAGGGTAAGTCCTAACGACTTAGCGAGCCGGGGTGTTCTACGACCAGTTCTCGCCGCGCTCTCCGTCGGCGCCGCTTATTTCATCGGCGCGAAGATCGGGTTTGCGCTGACTTTCCAGCCTCATCCTGTCTCGACGCTCTGGCCGCCAAACTCAATCCTCTTCGCTGCCTTAATATTATCTAAACCGCGCTCCTGGTGGTTTCTGCTGCTCGCCGCGTTTCCGGCGCACCTCCTCGTGCAGCTCAATGCAGACATACCAACCAGCATGATCCTTTGCTGGTTTGTCAGCAACTGCACGGAAGCTCTCATCAGCGCATCGCTGCTGCGATATCTCACTCGCAAATCTGAATTCTCTTTCGATAACACGCATCACGTCTCGATCTTCATCCTCGTAGCACTACTCGGCCCGTTCCTGTCTTCATTCCTCGACTCCGCCTTCGTGATGCTGAACCACTTCGGCGACAGCCCTTACTGGGATGTCTTTCGCCTGCGCTTCTTTTCAAACGTCCTGGCATCGCTGACGTTGGTGCCGCTGATTGTGATTTGGGGACGAGCTAAATTCCCGTCATTTCAACCAACTTTCTGGAAACGTTATTTAGAAGCCGGTGTGCTTGGGTTCGGTTTGTTGATCGTCGGACTGATAAGCTTCCGCGGGCGTAGCGCCGGCCAGCAGACGCGGCCCGCTCTCCTCTACTTACCCTTACCTCTTTTACTGTGGGCGGCAATACGTTTCGGCCCGCGCGGAGCGAGCGCGGCGCTCATGATTGTCAGCGTCTTTGAAATTTGGGGAGCGATTCACGGCTTCGGACCGTTCGCCACTCAATCAGCCGAGATGAACGCGCTTTCGGTGCAGCTCTTCCTGATACTCGCCTCACTGCCGCTCATGTTTCTCGCCGCGCTCATTAAAGAACGCGAGCGAGCACAGGAGGTCGCAGTGCAAAAAGAGCAGCGACTCGAGCTCGCGCTCGACTCCGCTCAGCAGGCATCCAGAGCGCTGAGCGAGAGCCAGGAAAGCCTTCATCAAAGCCACAATCAAATTCGCAAACTGCTGGGACGTCTGATCGACGTGCAGGAAGCAGAGCGCCGCCGTATCTCACGCGAGCTCCACGACGACCTGAATCAAAAGATCGCCACCCTCTCGATGAATATCAGCCAGCTAAAACGAAACGTACCGATGCCGGATGGAAAACTGATCGGCGAGTTGGACCAACTGCGTGAAACGGCGAGCGGCCTGACAAACGAAGTGCGCCGGTTATCGCACCAGCTACATCCCGCGGTTTTGGAGCATCTCGGTCTGGTGAAAGCGCTCGAGTCGTACATCGCCAGTTTTGCTGAAGAGGAACAGATTGACGTAAGACTCAGCGCCGAGCTGCGCGAGGAACGCATACCTTTCCAGATATCGATCTGTCTTTACCGGGTTGCGGTTGAAGCGCTGCGAAATGTCGCGCGACATTCTGGCGCGAGGTCGGCCGTCGTGTCACTGCAAAGAAATTCTGAAGGGCTGGAGCTGTGCGTGACTGATTCCGGCAGGGGCTTCGACGTCGAGAGATTCAGGCAGGACGGCGGCTTGGGGTTGGTCAGCATTGAAGAGCGTTTGCGTCTGCTGCAGGGCAGTTGCGAGATTTATTCAACGCCGGGTCGTGGCACAATGCTCGTCGCGAAGGTGCCGATGACATGAGTACGAAACGAACCCGGCTGCTAGTCGCCGACGATCACGTCATGTTCGCACAGGGACTGGAGAGCCTGCTGCGTGAGGAATTCGATCTGCTCGGCACGGCCCGGAACGGCGAGGAGCTAGTGGAAGCTGCTTTGCGGCTGGCGCCGGACGTAATTCTGGTCGACATCTCGATGCCGGTTTTGAACGGCTTCGACGCCGTGCGACGTATCACGGAGCAGGGTAGTGAAGCGAAGATCATCTTCCTGACAATGCACGACGATGCGACGCTCCTCGCCGAAGCCTTTCGTTGCGGCGCGTCCGGGTACGTTTTGAAGCAGGCAGCGGGCGAAGAGCTCGCAAACGCCATCAGGGAGGTAGCTCAAGGGAAGAATTACGTCTCGCCGCTGGTGACCAACCGTCCGGAAGAACCGCTCACGCTACATACACAGAAGACCACCATCACGCCGCGACAGCGCGAAGTGCTCGAGCTGATTAGTCGTGGTTTAACAATGAAGGAGATCGCCTCGCAACTGAACATCTCCACCCGCACCGCTGAATCGCACAAATACGAGATGATGCAGACGCTCGGGGTTGAGTCGACCGCCGAGCTCATCCGGTATTCCCTGCGACTCGGGCTGATTTCGTAGCAAAATGCAGCGAATAGACCTAGTACTTTTACGTATTGTGCGGGCTCAGACTGAGTATTAGAGTAAGCGCGATAACTGCCAAACTAAGCGAGTTTCGTTAATTTCCCGGGCGGTTTCTCTCACGTTCCCCATCCGAGAGAGTCTCTGAAAAGTATCGCAATGTTCGCAGAGAAGTCTCTCCTTGTGTATCTCTCACTGACCATCGTCGTCTTGCTGGCCCTGCTTGCAGGTCTGCTGATCAGGCGCAGCAGACAGAGACGCGCCCTCGCCGAGCGAAAGGAGTCGGAGCATGAGCTTACCGGCCTTTTGCTCCGCGCGCAGGATGAAGAGCGGCGCCGTATCGCGCTGGAGCTGCATGACGTAACCGCGCAGAGCATCGGCTTGATCCTGCTCAACTTGTCGCAAGTGCAAAGCGCGATGTCGGCAATGGACCAGAAGACCAAAGACAAGGTGACGGAGAGCTTGATCTTCGGCGAGCAGGCGTTGAAAGACATTCGCACACTCTCATACGTACTGCACCCGCCGCTTTTGGACCAGGCCGGACTCGTGACGGCGTTGAAGTGGTACGTCAGAGGTTTCAGTGAACGCAGCGGTGTGAGTGTGACCTTCGCCGAAGAAGGAGTTAACGGGCACCGCATGCCGCCTGAGGTTGAGTACGCGTTGTTTCGAATCGTGCAGGAGTCGCTGACGAATATTCGACGGCACACGAACAGTGAAACTGCTGAGATCACCGTGAAGCACATGCGCAAACGGGTGCGGCTCAGCATTCGCGACGAGGGCAGTGATTTGCAGTTGAGCCTGCCCAGAAACGGCGACGGTTTCGAGAGTATCGGCGTTGGTATTCCCGGAATGCGTCACCGTCTGAAACAGCTCGGCGGTGAGTTATTGGTTGATGCGAATCCGAATGGCACTACGGTGACTGCAACCGTGCCGGTGAGGTGGAATGGTTATGATTCGAGTTCTCATGGCTGACGACCACGCGGTAATGCGACGTGGCATTCGCGAAATTCTCGAAGCTGATGACGAGATCGAGATCATCGGCGAAGCCGGCGATGGTCGCGAGGCGATCCGGCTCGCAGAGAAACTGAAGCCGAACGTGATGATCCTCGATCTCGGAATGCCTGAGCTGAACGGGTTGGACGCGATCCGCCACATGCGGCGTGAGCTTCCCGAGATCGAGCTGCTGGCTTTCTCGATGCACGATTCCGAGGAGCTCATCCGCGAAGTTTTTGCGGCGGGCGCGAGAGGTTATGTGTTGAAGTCTGACTCCGCTGTTTACCTCGCGGACGGAGTGAAGTCGCTGTTTCGACATAAACCGTTTTTCACGCCGCGCATTTCCGAGGCGATTCTTAATTCGCTCGTGACTGCCGGCGGCGGCGAAAGCAGCCACGGACCGCTCAGCACTCGCGAGCGCGAGATCCTGCAATTGCTGGCGGAGAACAAGAGTAACAAGGAAATCGCCTCACGACTCGCCATCAGCGTCCGCACCGTCGAAACACACCGCCGCTCGATAATGCAAAAGCTGAACGCCAACTCCATCGTCGAGCTCGTCCACTACGCCATCCGCAACGGCATCGTCCAACCCTCCCGAGCCACAGACTTGCATTAGCCACAAAAAGGCACAAAAACACAAAATGGATTAATGAGTTGAGGCGCTTAATTATCGTGAGGGAAAACTTTCCAGCACATTGGGATCCTAAGCTTAGAATTCCACGTGGACAAGTTGTCG
>JADMIO010607003.1_pt1 | contig 56298 bp, 64 predicted proteins | sample 8958161 | NCBI WGS metagenome assembly JADMIO01 (sample SAMN16585339, study PRJNA669376) | soil metagenome | isolation source: Crop rotation soil | place: USA: Cullars Rotation, Alabama | collected 2011
CGCGACAACTTGTCCACGTGGAATTCTAAGCTTAGGATCCCAATGTGCTGGAAAGACTCGTTCGACGGCGGCATCTATCATCGCCTACAGATCAGCCACACCGGCCAGGACGCTTCGGCGGCCGCTATCGCCGGTAACGCGCTGGTCCAGTGCTTGATGGACCGTGGCGTGACGGGCGGCTCGATCGTGTTCCCGAGCAGCACGGCGCTCGGCAACATCGAAGTCAACAACCGCGTTTCTTCGGCCTACAACGCCACCGTTGCGGCGCTCAAGGCGGCCGGCAAGCTCGATGCGTTCAAGGTCGATGCGGGTCCGGAAGGCGTGGGTGTCGATGCCGATCCGAACGATCCGGTCAATGCGATCGTGTCGCTGTTCGAATCGCGCGGTGACGTGGTCGGCGCGTTCGCCGGCAACAACGTGTTCACCCCGGCGCTCGCCAAGGCGGTCGCTCAGACCGGCAATACCGGCAAGATCTGTGCCTATGGCTTCGATCTTGGCCCGGCCCAGCAGGAGGCCCTCAAGAGCGGCGACCTCACTGGTGCGCTCGGTCAACAGCCGTTCCTCCAGGGCTTCTGGCCGGTCATGCAGCTCTACCTGCAGATCGACCGTGGCATCGCTGCCGCCAACCTCGACACGCGCGCTCAGCTCGTGACCAAGGACAGCGTCGGCAATGTGGGCAAGCGTTTCGAGAACTAAGCAGATTTGACTTTCTGCTGATCGCGAGGGGGCTATGCTCCCTCGCGACACGTATCTGACTTGCGGGGGAAATATTTAGCTGATGGCTTCTATCGCGCAGCCGCTGGGCCGGCGCCCGTCGGAATTGATCGGCGGATGGGAAGTCGGCCTCATCATATTGATGGTCGCCCTGTACGCCATCGGCGCTTTCATCAATCCGGCCTTCTTCGGCGGCACCGATGCCTTCCAGGCCCTGCTTCGCGATGCGTCGCGATATGCGGTGATGGCCGTGGGCATGACCTTCGTCATCGCCAACAAGGACCTCGACCTCTCGGTCGGCTCGATCTACGGGCTTATTGGAGTGGTGTTCGCTTATGTGTTCGACCCCAACCACTACAATATGGGTGTCGTCGAAGCGATTCTGATCTGCCTCGCGCTCGGGACCTTCATCGGACTACTCAACGGCGTACTGGTGACGATCCTGCGCGTGCCGGCGTTCATTGCGACGCTCACGATGCTGTTTATCGGGCGTGGCCTGATCTTAGGTCTCACCGGCGGGCAGTCGATCCTTTATCCTGTCAAGGCGCGCGACTTTCACTGGTACTTCCAGCTGGGTGAGGTCAATGCGTGGGGCTTCAACAACCAGATCCCACTAGCGCTGATTATCGTGGCCATCGGCGCTGTCGTCCTCGGCAAGACGCGCTGGGGCTATGAGACATTTGCAACGGGCGGCAACGAGCAGGCCGCGATCTATGCGGGCATTCCGACGCGCTGGGTGAGGGTGCGCGCCTATCTGCTGTCTGCGCTGTGCGCGACAGTGGCGGGCATGATGGCGGTCGCTCAGGACAAGGGCGCATCGCCACAGGGTGGCCTCAGCGCGGAACTGATCGTTATCGCGGCCGTGATCATTGGTGGCGCGTCGATTTCAGGCGGCCGCGGACGTGTGCTTGGCGGCTTCCTGGGGGCGCTGCTTACGGTGCTCATCAACAAAGTGCTGCGCGAAGGCTTTCCCATTACACGCACGATCATCGTCAACGGCGAAGCGACGCAGGTCCAGGCAAACTTTACGCTGCCGGCCGGTGCTGTGCCGGCGCTGATCGGGCTCATTCTCGTCGCTGCGGTGCTCATCGAGCCCTACATCATCCGCCAGAAGATTCCGCAGCGCATCTGGGCGCGACTGCGAGGGTTGCCGCCGCCGGTGGTCGCTGCGGGCGACGGTATTGCGATTGTCGGCGCACAGACCAAGGGCGCCATGGCCGAGGACAAGGCGCTGAGTGCACGGGGCGCCGGCAAGTTCTTCGCGCGCCGAGATGCGCTGGCGATAACCCTCGCGGTCCTCCTCTGGCTGGCCGGTTATGCGCTGAGGCCGGACTATTGGGCGCTACTGCCGAACAGCTTCGCGATTCTTCTCAACTACACGGAACTTGCCCTGATCTCGGTCGGCCTCACCTATGTCATTGCAGCTGGCGATATCGACCTATCGGTCGGTTCGGTGCTGGCGCTTGCGGGAAGCGCGGCCGCATACAGCCTCAAGGTTCTCGGGCTCGACCCCGGAACGGCGATCTTGATCGGCCTTTTGGCTGGCATGGCAGCGGGCCTGTTCAACAGCGTGCTGACGGTTGCGCTCGGGTTGCCCGCGTTCATTGCGACGCTGGGCATGTTCTACATGGCGCGCGGTGTTGCCTCGTGGATCGTTGCCGGTCAGCAGCTCACGGGCTTCTCCGAAGCCTACAATCTCATGGGCCGAAAGATCGGCGACATTCTCGCCTATTTCGGCATCCAGCACCCCGAGGGTCTGCTCGGTACTCTTGCCGATGTGGTGAGCGTGCAGACGGTGTGGATGGCGATTGTCGCGGTGCTTGCGGGGATTGTGCTGGCGCAGATGCCGTTTGGCCAGCGCCTCTATGCGACGGGTGGCAATCGCCGCGCGGCAGACTATGCGGGCATCAACACCAACCGCGTGCGGTTCCTCGCGATGATGTTTTGCGCGCTGTGCGCGACGATGGCGGGCCTCATCAACGTGGCCTACTTCCGCAGCTTCAACCCGGTGGCCGGACAGTTCCGCGAATTGGACGGCATTGCGGCCGTGATCATCGGCGGCGGTTCGATCTTCGGCGGTTATGGCACGATCATCGGAGCGCTTGCAGGTGCGGCGGTGATCACGCTGGTGCGCGCGTTGCTGCAGCTCAATGTGAACGGCTTCTCGATGCCGCAGCACTGGGTGAACGTGTTTATCGGCACGATCCTGATCGCTGCGGTGCTCATCGACATCTGGGTCCGCCAGGCCAATATCGGCGCGCTCATCCGGCGTGCCCTCACGCGATCTCCAACCACATCCCAGCTCAAGCCCACGGAAGCCGCCGATGCCTGAAGCTCCCCGTCCGTCACCCATCGTCGAGATGCGGAACATCGAAAAGACGTTCGGCGCCGTGCGGGCGCTCAAGAATGTCAACCTCACGCTTTATCCGGGCGAGATCCTTGGACTTGTGGGTGACAACTCAGCCGGCAAATCGACGCTGATGAAGATCATGACCGGCGCCTATCATCGGGACACGGGCGAGATCCTCGTCAATGGACAGGCGGCGAACTTCCGCAGCCCGCATGAGAGCCGCGATGTCGGGATCGAGATGATCTATCAGGACTTCGCGCTGTGCGGGAACATGGATGTGGGCCAGAACATTTTCCTCGGCCGCTGGCCCCGACGCGGGCTCTTCGTCGATCGCAAGAAAATGTATTCGGAAGCGAATGAGGTGCTGAAGCGCCTAAAGGTCGACGTCAACTCGGTCTATCAGCGGGTCGAAAGCCTTTCGGGCGGGCGGCAGCAATCGGTTGCCATCGCGCGCGCGATTTCGTTCGAACCGCGGGTGGTGATCCTCGACGAGCCGACGGCCAACCTGTCGGTGATGGCCACTGAACGGCTGCTTGAGACAATGCTCGAGCTCAAGCGGCATGGGGTTGCGCAGATCATCATTTCGCACCGCCTCGAAGATATCTTCGCGGTGGGCGATCGGGTGATGGTGCTCAAGCGCGGCGAGAACGTCGGTGATCGTTACGTCGCCAAGTCGAGCGCGGCACAGGTGCTTGAGATCATCGTGTCGGGGACGCCCGAGACCGCCTTGAGCGCGGATGCGGCCGCAGCGCGAGCCGCTTAGGGCTCAGCGCTTCGGAAGCCATTTCTTGTCGAGGCGGCAGCCGACGGTAAACGCCGGGTCGTAGACGTTGCCGATGTCGTAGCGCACGGTCTGGCCAAGCAGATGGCTTGTGGCGACGATATCGAGTCCCCAGTCTTCAAGGAGCCAGAGAGACATTTCGGTCGTTGCGTGCTGAAGCGCCTGTTCAAGCGGACGCGCGTTGCCGACGGTAAAGATGTCGGTCTCGTTCTCGCAGCGCGGCCAGTTGATGCGGCGCTTTTCGATGGTCAGGCGTACGGTCACTTCGAAGCAGGTTTCGATGCCGGTGCCGACGATCTCGCCATCGCCCTGCGTTGCGTGGCAATCGCCCAAAAAGAAGAGAGCGCCTGGTGCCGAAACGGGAAAGCGAATGGTCGCACCCGGGCCGAGCAAGCGATAGTCCATATTTCCGCCATAGGCACCGCTGGTGGCGGTCGAGATTGCCTGGTCGCCTTCGGGCGCAACACCGAAACAGCCGATCATCGGGGCGAGGGGCAGGACGGGGCCGCTGCCGTCGTCGAGTTGCGCGGTGAGCGCGTTGCGGTCGATGCGCCAGGTGGCGCGGTCGCGCGGTGGCAGATCTTTGACGAATGACGGGTCGACGACGTTGGGAGCGATTGAAGCACGGGTGAAGCCGTTGGACCGGATGGGCTGCATGGCGAGAATGTCGACCCGAAGGCTGTCGCCGGGTTCCGCCCCTGAGACCGCAATCGGCCCATTCATCGGGTTGCCCGCCTTCCAGACCTTGCGGTCGTTCCTATCCCAGCCGTTGGCGTCGATGGTTTCGGTCACCACGACATCGCCGCTTTCGACGGTGAGCGCAGGGGGCAGGGTGGCGAGTACATTGTGCCAGGCGGTGGGCGTGAAGCGATGGGTAGCCAAAAGACGAGCTTTCTTGCGGGAGCGGGGCGCGCCGACTAACAATGGCTGTCCGTCAGAAACTTCACAACCCGGATTCGCTGATGCTCCGCTCCGCCATCTTTGCTCTCGCTCTACTCATGGCCGCACCGGCCATGGCCCAGACCACGGAAGACGTAGACAAGCGGATCGACGACGTCCTCAAGAACCATGTTCCCTACGAGACGGCTTTCGTTGACCTTCAATCGGCGCTCGAGGCCAACGATCTCGATGCGCTCAGCGAATTCATGCAGTTTGGGACGCCGTTCTACCTCAACGGCAAGCAAGTGACTCTCAAGGACGCAGAGGAATTCAAGGCCAGGGTTGACGAGTTCTTCAATGACAAAGTGAAGAAGGCGGTGACCAGCCAGACTTACGACACGCTGTTCGTCAACGCGGATGGAGTCATGTTTGGTGTCGGCCAGCTCTGGCTTGCAGGCATTTGCCGAGACAGCGCGTGCAACGAGTTCGACGTCAAGATCAGCGCCTTCAACAATCAATAGGCGATGCTGCTTCAAACCATCTTCATCGTCGCAATCGCAGCCGAGGCGATGACGGCGGCGCTGGCCGCTGGGCGACGCAAGATGGATTGGTTCGGTGTATGCGTGCTTGCCTGTGTGACCGCGTTGGGCGGTGGAACAGCACGTGACGTGATGCTCGGTCACTACCCGCTGAGCTGGGTTGCTTCACCCTGGGTTTTGCTGGTGTGTTGCGGAGCGGCGCTCCTGACGATTGCGGGTGCGCGGCTGGTGGGCAGGCTGCGCTGGCCGTTTCTCTTGCTCGATGCGCTGGGGCTCGTTGTGTTCACTATCATTGGCTGCGACGTGGCGCTGGGGATGGGGCAACCGGCCCTCATCGTTATTGTTGCAGGGATGCTGACCGGGATCGGCGGCGGCGTGTTGCGAGACGTGCTTTGCAACGATGTGCCGCTCGTATTTTCGGGCGAGCTTTACGCGACGGTGTCGATTGTTTCAGGAGCGATCTATTATTTCGGGCTGACTTGGGGCGTACCGCACGAATTGGTGACGATCGTCGCATTGCTTGTCGGGTTTTCACTCCGCTGTTTCGCGATCATGTTCAAATGGGGCATGCCAAAATTCGTCTACGACAAGGATCTGCGCTAGGCGCCTCTAGTATCCCAAGAGGAACGAGATGGCCGACCAACCGAGAAACCCCACGGCGATCACCAGAATCCATGCCAGCAAGGCAAGCACGATGATTGTCAGCAGTCTGGGAACGTTGGGGCGCGCGGGAGAAACACGGCTGGTTACCGGCCAATCTTGCGCACGCTCTCCTGCAGCGTTCTTTGCCACGATTTCCCCCCGACCGTGCGAATAGTTGTGATCACTTGAGTTCCTCTCAGGTTGAAAGGAACTTCCGTGCCAATATTGCCGGTGTCTCGTTGCAGGACGTGCGCATAGCTACATACTAGGAAGTACCTACAGGTGCTGGCGCGTGGTTGGGAATGATCGATGAAGCCGCAACGTATGCAACTCAGCAGGAAGGCCGGATTCAACCTTCAGGTCGCATCCAAGAAGCTTAATGGTTTGCCGGCCAAGCGCGTGACGCGGCCCGGCAAATGGGGCAACCCCTTTACGATTGAAGAGACCGCTCGGCGCTACGGGCTCGATGATGAGGCTGCACAGGCGAAAGCCGTGGCGCTATGCGGGCAATGGCTCAGGGGGACACTCGACAGCAAGCTCTCAGCAAGCGCCCCACCTGGTCGTGCCGAAATTCGCGCGGAGCTTGCGGGGCACAATCTCGCGTGCTGGTGCAGGCCGGGCAGTCCTTGCCATGCGGAAGTCTTGATCGAACTCGCCAATAGCTAGCGGACGGGGGAGCGGGGCAGTTCGTGCGAGATGGCGCGCGCGGCGGCGATGGTCGACATGCGGATTTCCTCGACGCGGGTTGGTTCGGTGCCTGCGAGGAAAGGGATACTGATGGCGGCGACCATGTGGTCCCTGCTGTCGATCACCGGCGCGGCGAAGGCATGGACAGACTGGGTGGTTTCGCCCTTGTCCTGCGCCCAGCCGAGGCGGCGGGCTCGAAGCAGCTCGGTCTTCAGCCGGCGCGGATCGGTGACGGTGCGGGATGTGAGCAGAGGCAGGCGGCGCGTAAGCCAGCCCGCGAGGTCGGGTTCGGGGAGATAAGACAGCAACAGCTTGCCGGCGGCACCCGCATGGGCCTCGTGGCGCTGGCCTGCGCTCACATTAAGGGCGTTCTCGCGCTTGCCGCGCGCGACGGCGAGAACCAGTACGCCTTGTTCGTCGAGAACGCTCAGCTTGACGCTGTCGCCTACATCAGCAGCGAGCTTGTCGAGCGTCGGCTGGGCGATGGCGGCGATGTCGATTTCGGCGGCGCTGTTGGCCACGTGCGTCGCAAGTTTGAGGAGGCGCGGGCCGAGCTGATAAGCGCCTTCCTGATCGCGCAGAACGATATCGTGCATCTGCAGCGTGTTGAGGATCCGATAGATGGTCGTGCGCGGCAGATGGAGGCGAGTCACCAGATCGCGGATCGTCATGCCGGAATCGCGCTGCTCGAGCGCGGCCAGCACGTCCATCATGCGATCGATCACCGGAATGCGGTGCTTCAGCGCCGCCTCAGCAGACTGGTTCGACATCGATTCCTCCCGAGCGAGCGGTTTTTCCCGCGCGTCTGTTGTGTAGATAGTGGCATTTGAACTGGTGGAGTTCAACTGTGAATTGGGGTGGCTCGCATGACACCGAAAGTCATGCTTGATGGGTGAATTGGGAGGACTGACGCATGGCTCGCATCGCCTATCTGACCGCCATCGACATCGGGGCGGGTGTCTTGTCGACGCTTGGGGCAGCGCTAAAGGAGGTCGGGATCGGACGGCCGCTGCTCGTGACCGACAAAGGCGTGATCGCAGCGGGTCTCGCGTCGCGGGCACAGGCTCTGATGCCGGCGGGTGCGCCGGTCTTTGCCGATACCCCGCCCAACCCGACCGAGAGCGCGGTCAAGGCCGCTCTTGCGGTCTATCGAGCCGAAGGATGCGACGGGATCGTGGCGCTTGGCGGTGGATCACCTATCGACCTTGCTAAGGGCGTGGCGCTACTCGCTACCCATGAGGGCGTGCTCGAGCAGTATGCGATGATCTATGGCGGGCTGGAACGGATCACCGGCAAGGTGGCGCCGGTGATCGCGATACCGACGACGGCCGGTACGGGAGCAGAGGTCGGCCGGGCGGCGCTGCTGACGCTCGATGATGGGCGAAAGCTCGGCATTATCTCGCCGCATCTGATCCCGAAGCGCGCCATCTGCGACGCCGAACTGACGCTGGGTTTGCCAGCGATGTTGACGGCGGCGACCGGGCTCGACGCGCTGAGCCACTGCATCGAGACGTTCTCGTCGCCGCGGGACAATCCCGTGGCGGATGCAATTGGCCTCGATGGCGCGGGGCGGATTTGGCACAACATCGAGAAGGCTGTGACCAATGGCAGCGACATCGCCGCGCGCAGCGAGATGATGATGGGCGCGGTCATGGGCGGGCTGAGCTTTCAGAAGGGGCTGGGCGCCGTACACTCACTGAGTCACGCGCTGGGGGGACTCAAGGATGTCTCATTGCATCACGGCACGCTCAACGCGATCCTGATGCCGATCGTCGTTCGGTTCAATGCGACGGCGATCGGCGCGAAGCTTGAGCGGCTGAAGGTCGCGATGGGAATGAGGGGCGCTGTCGATGCCGAGCTGGATGGGCTCAACCGCCGCCTCGGCATTCCGGTGGGCCTTGCTCAGCTGGGGGTCAAAGAGACGCATTTCGACTGGCTGATCGAGCGGGCACTCGCCGATCACTCCCATGCGACGAACCCAAGGGCGCCCAGTGCCGCCGACTATCGGGCCATGCTTGTCGAGGCGATGGGTTAGCGCCGGAAAGAATCTTTCGCTTCCCACCGATTTTGCTCTGGCCAAGCGCCGGGATTCCTGCACATCATCATCGTGATGGACATGCCGCGAAATGCGGACAGCCGGGCTTTCGGCCTTGTTCCATCGCCGGGCGAGCGATCGCACCGGCGCTTTTTTGTTCTCAAGCGCCAGGTCAACTGGCCTTTGGCGCATAGCATGGAGGAAGCCAATGGGTGCGGTGAGCATCAGAGACGCTCGCAAGAGCTACGGCAATACAGAGGTGCTGCATGGCGTCTCGGTGGATATTGCCGACGGGGAATTCGTGATCCTGGTCGGGCCTTCGGGCTGCGGTAAGTCGACGCTGCTGCGTATGATCGCAGGGCTCGAAGAGATCACCGCAGGCGAAATCTCGATCGGTGGACGGGTGGTCAACAATTTGGCGCCGAAGGATCGCGACATAGCGATGGTGTTCCAGTCCTACGCGCTCTATCCGCACATGACGGTCGAGCAGAACATGGGCTTTTCACTGAAGCTGCAGCGCGTCAACAAGGACGAGATGCGCAAGCGCGTGGCCAATGCTGCATCGATCCTTGGGCTCGAGCCTTACCTAAAGCGCTATCCGCGCCACCTCTCTGGCGGTCAGCGTCAGCGCGTCGCCATGGGGCGCGCCATTGTGCGCAACCCTGCAGTGTTCCTATTCGACGAGCCGCTTTCCAACCTCGACGCAAAGCTGCGCGTCGCGATGCGTTCGGAAATCAAGCAGAACCACATGCGCCTCAAGACGACGACAGTCTACGTGACGCACGACCAGATCGAAGCCATGACGATGGCCGATCGCATCGTCGTCATGCATGACGGCATCATCGAGCAGATCGGTACGCCGCTGGAACTCTATGACCGGCCCGCAAATCTCTTCGTTGCCGGCTTTATCGGCTCGCCGGCGATGAACATGCTTTCGGGCAAGCTGTCGGGCGGCAATTTCGTTTCGAGCGACGGCACCAAGATCGCTCTCAATGGATCGATGCCGGGCAATTCGGAAGGCCGCTCGGTGACGCTTGGCGTTCGGCCCGAACATTTCGCGATTGATCCGAGCGGGGTCGCCGCGCAGGTGGTCACGGTCGAGCCGACCGGTTCGGAGACCCAGGTCGTGGCCCGCTATGCCGGTCACGAGATCATGGGCGCCTTCCGCGAGCGCATCACGACGCAGCCGGGTGAGTCGCTAAAGATCAGGCCGGATGCATCGACGATCCATTTGTTCGATGCCGAAAGCGGCCAGCGTATCTCGGCCTAGTCTTCGAGCAGATACCCGCGGCGCGAGGGCAGAGGCTGGGTCCCCACGACCTTGGCAATGCTCTCGCCCCGCACCGTATACTTGAGCAGTGAGCGCGATAGCACGCGACCATCGGTCTGCGTGACAATAGGTGTGCGCGAAACGAAGGCCTGAGGCCCGTCCAGCGCGATGAGATCGGCGATGACATCGCCATTATGAACATGCTGGCCCAGATCGACGCGATAGGCGAGGAGCCCCGGCCCTGGCGCGCGCACGATGTCGGTGGCTTCGAGCGGCGTCGGACCGCAAAGCGAGGCGGGCCGCGGGCCAGGATCGACATCGATCAAATGCCGCGCCGCGAAGAAGTTGAAGAGGCGGATGGCGTCGTCTTCCCCATACTGGTCGTAGACGTCGCCGAGGCCGCGATATTCGAGCGTCGCCGTTTGAGTGGCGACCGGTACGGGCTTGCCAGGGTTGGTTTGCGCAACCTTGCGATAGAGCAGCGGCAGGACCTCGTCGAATGACCCACCACCACTGTCGGTGCTGGTCAGTACTGCTGCGGCGCCCATCCAGTCCGCCAGATCCTGCAGGCCGGGCATCAGCTCGGGCGAGGTGAAGATGTGGATCAGCGAATCCGAGTCGCAATGGAGGTCGAAAACGAAGGACGCATCGTGCGCCTCGCGCAGCAGGAGAAGGCGAAGCTCTTCCGCGGCCGTGCGTGGACGCTGACCATCGATCCAGTTGGCGACGGCCTTGCGGATAAGGTTGACGTTGAAGCGCCACTCATCGGACAGGCGGCCGGCGAGTTGGGTGCGAATCTGCGCGAAGAGATCGGGCCACTGCCGATTGTAGTTCACGCCGTTCTGCGGGTCGTATCGCCCGATGTGATGGCGGAACGAGATGTTGCCCATACCGAATGGGTTGGCGAGCGGAATGATCACGAACTGCGCCTTGAGCAGGCCGCGATCGGCGGCCTCGGCGAGCATCGGTATCAAATGGTGAAGCACCATGACGCCGGGAAGTTCATCAGCGTGGAGGGCGGCCTGAAGCACGACCTTGTCGGGAACATCGGCGGGGCCGATGCGATAGATGGACATCTCGGTCGCGGCACCGGGCGTATCGGCCTTGAGGCTCAGCGTTTGTTTCTGGAAAGCCATGGCGAGTCCTAGGCAGTCAGACGGCGGAAGCTCAACTTCATGGGCGCCGCTGGCATGTGCCGCATCAGGCGGCGGTAGATGAGTCCGAAGACGTAAAAGATCACCAGCGAGATGGCCAGAAAATAGAGAGCGGCGACGCCGAAGTGCAGATAAACCTGATAGTCGCGCTGGAAGAGCTCGTCGGCCTTGTTCATCAGGTCCTTCTGGTCGCCGATCACCGGCAGCGTGAAATAGATCAGCGCCGTCGCCTGAAAGAGGAAGACGACTTCGTTCGTGTAAGCCGGCCAGGCGATGCGGATGAGGTGCGGCCAGACGATCGAGCGGAAGCGCTGACCCCAGCTCATGCCATAGGCGCGTGCCGCTTCGACCTCGCCGCGAGGCACGCCCAGCAATGCGCCATTAAAGATCTCCGCGGTGTAGGCCGTGGTATTGAGCGCGAGGATCAGCGGGCCGAGAAAGAGCGGGTGCAAGACCAGCCAGTCGATGCCAAGCGGCTTCCATGTCGACAGGTTGAAGCTCAGCACCAGCGAGTAGATTGCGAAGAGCTGGATGAAGAAGGGCGAGCCGCGGAAGCAATAGATGTAGACGCGGCAGAGGCGTGAGACGAACGGATTGGGCGAAGCTTTGCCTAGCGCGACCAGGACCGCGAGGCCGAAGCCGATCGGGATGGCGATCAGAGCGAAGTAAATGTTGAACAGCGCTGGATAGGCGAAAGTTTGAATGTCGCGCCAGACGAGCTCGAGAGTACTCATGCGAGTTCCCTCGTTTCGATGGCCACGCCCTTCGAAGCCCAGCGGGTCAGCGCGGCGAAAATCCGCTCCGACACAAAAGTGAGCAGAATGTAGAAGACGAGGAGGACCAGGTAGTAGCGCCAGCGCCAGTCGTCATGGACGAGGCCGGCGACTTTCGAGAAATTAGCGGCGCCGAGCCGCTGGGCGAGCGCCACGATGTCGAGAATCTGGAGCAGCGACAGATACGAGGTCGATTTGATCAGCGCCATCCAGCAATTGGAGAGGCCCGGGAGGGCGTAAATCCACATTTGCCTGACATGGATGCGAAACAGCACCTGCATGCGGCTCATGCCGAAGGCGCGTGCAGCTTCAAGCTGACCCTTGGGGACAGCGTTGAGGGCGCCCGAGATTACGCCCCCCGCGAAGGCACCGTAGATGATCCCGAGCGAGACACCGCCGAGGATCAGGTACTCTGCGGGCGTCAGTCGCCAGTTTGCGGCGTCGCATGGCGGCCAAGTACCCGCTGCGGCAAGGGCGTCCGGCGCGCAGACGCGAAAGCTGTTGAGCCATTCGACGCCCTGCTCAAAAGCGATAGGGAAAAACAGGAAGAACAGGACGTCCGGTACGCCACGGATCAGGTTTATGTAGCCTGACGCGATCGTACGAAGCGGCCAGACGCCGCCATTGCGCAGAGCTGCAGCGAGCAGGCCGAGCGCGAGAGCGATGAGCGCTCCGAGGACAGCGGCAATGAGCGTGTACTGTACTGAGGCGTACCAGCTCAGATGCTTGCCGTTGCTCAAATAGCCGAGCCAGAAAAGCACATTCGGCCCGACGGCATCCTTCAGACCCTGCGGCAGCAAATCGATCAGCACGAAGCAGCCCTCACTGGCTTCATGAAGGACGGGCGGGATCGCTCCCGCCCGACATGCGTTATTTCTTGTAGAAGGGGCCGCCCTTTTGATCGGGGAAGAACTTCACGATCAGCGCGTCCAGCGTGCCATCGTCCTTCATCGCCTGAAGTGCGGCGTTGAATTTGGCCTTGAGGTCTGTATCGGCCTTGCGCATGCCCACCCCGACACCGTCGCCGATGAGGATGCCCGGGCCATCGGCCTTGAGCGCGCCATTTGAGCCGGCGACAACCTCTCCCACGACGGAGCCGTCGAGGAAAACGAGATCGAGATTGCCTGCGTTGAGGTCGGCGAGTTCCTGATCCTGGGTGTCGTAGGTCAGGATGGTGTTGTCGGCCTTGTAGTTGGCTTCGAGATAGTTCGACTGGATGGTCGACTTCTGCGCGCCGATCTTCAATCCCTTGAGGTTGTTGTAGTCAAAGGTGCGCGAGCTGACAGACACCCAGGTCGTGGGGTCGGGCGGGAAATAGGGGTCGGTGAAATCGATCGACTGTTTCCGATCATCGGTGATCGACATATCTGCCATGATCGCGTCGTAGTTGCCGGCGAGCAGATTGGGAATGATCGAGTCCCACTCGTTCACGACCCAGGTGCACTCGATGCCGGCGCGCTTGCAGATCTCGCTGCCGACTTCAATGTCGTAGCCGCCGACCTTCCCATTGTCGTCGACGTAGTTGTAGGGCGGGTAAGCGCCCTCCGTACCAATGCGCGTTTGCGCGCTCGCGCCGGCGGTCAGCAGCATGAGCGCTGCCGCGGCGAGGATTAGTGATTTCATTTGGACGTCTCCGGTCGTTTCTTCAGGGCCGCGTCTGTGCGCGGCTCTTGCAGCTAGGCATATCCCTTTGGGGATAGGCGTCAATTCAGGCGTGCGAGGCGGCGGCGAGAAATTGCTGCAAACGCCCGGATTTCGGGCTGTTGAAGAGGTCGGCGACAGGACCTTCCTCTTCGACTCTTCCGGCGTGGAGGAAGATCGCCCGCTGCGCCACGGTGCGGGCGAAATCCATGTCGTGGGTGACTAGGATCATGGTGCGGCCCTCGTCGGCGAGCAGCTTGATGACGCGCAGCACTTCGATCTGCAATTCAGGATCGAGGGCGGACGTCGGCTCGTCGAAGAGCATGACGCGTGGGTTGATGGTGAGCGCTCGTGCAATAGCGGCGCGCTGCTGCTGGCCCCCGGAAAGCTGGGCGGGGTAGCTGAGCGCCTTGTCGGCGATGCCAACCTTGCGAAGCATCTCGACCGCTTCGCCGCGCACTTCCTCGCGCTCGCGCTTCTGGACGCGAACCGGCACTTCCATGACGTTCTCCAGCACACTCATGTGGCTCCAGAGGTTGAACTGCTGAAAGACCATACCGAGGCCCGAGCGCAGCCGGCGGATCTGAGCTTCGTCGGAGATACGCCGATGAGGTGGTACACCAGCGAGAGCGATTGTCTCGCCGGCGATTTTGACCGTGCCGCTGTCGGGCACTTCGAGCATGTTGATACAGCGGAGCAGGGTCGACTTGCCGGAGCCGGACGAGCCGATGATGGCAACGACCTCGCCCTCGTGGGCGGTGAGGGTGACGCCGCGCAACACTTCGACGTCGCCGAAGGACTTGTGGATGTCCTCAAGCTCGATGATGGGCAGGGATTTGCGGGCGGGCGCCATGGCGCGAGGGAACAGTCAGCGCCCGAAATTGGCAAGCGGAAAAGAAAAGGCCCCGTGAGGAGCGGGGCCTTGGGGTGATCCGTGACGCTGGAGTTAGGCGGCCGCCCGTGAGCCTTCTTCGAAGAAGAGGGCCTGGCTGATCAGTGCTTTGACCATGTCGGGGCTGAAGGGCTTGGTGACGAGGAAGGTTGGCTCCGGCCTCTCGCCCGTCAGGAGGCGCTCCGGGAAGGCGGTGATGAAGATCACCGGCAGGGCTTCCTTGCTGAGGATGTCGTTGACCGCATCAATACCGGATGACCCGTCGGCGAGCTGGATGTCGGCAAGGATCATCTTGGGCGTGGTCTTGCCGTAAAGCGCGACGGCCTCTTTGTGCGTACGGGCAATGCCGACGACTTTGTGGCCGAGGCTCTCGACCATCTGCTCGATGTCCATGGCGATCAGCGGCTCGTCCTCGATGATGAGGATGTCGGTCGCGACCTGCCGAGAAATTTCAACCGAAGCTTCGTGAAGCAGTTGTTCGAACTCGGTGAGCGGAATGCTGAGCACTTCTGCCGCTTGCTCGTTGGTGAAGCCCTCCACCGCGACAAGGAGAAATGCCTGGCGCGCTCGAGGAGCAAGATTGGCCAGGTTGCGCGCGGCACGCTGCTCCCAGACGAAATGCGGCTGGGGCTGCGGCACTTTGACCGCGGAAGAGGAGAAGAGCTTGGAGAAGAGTTGATAGAGCGCGATGCGATCGCTCGAGGCTTCGGGAAAGATCGAGACATCGGCGATGAGCGCTTCAAGGGTCGCGGCGACATAGGCGTCGCCGGATGTCTGCGATCCGGTGACGGCGCGCGAGAAGCGGCGCAGGTAAGGTAGGTGCGGCGCGATCCGCGTGGACAAAGTCATATGGCTGGCTCCCTGGACGCTAACTGCCCCAAACAGTCTGAAAACGCCGATTTAGCCAAATCGTTCCATTGTCCGGGGAACTTTTCAATCCGAACCCCATTTATGCTAGCAATACAGAGCTTAGCGTCACTCTGTCCGGGTGGATCCGTAGTGAAAGACAAGACCAAGATGAACGATATGAGCACCCCTCGGCCGAGGCGAAGCTCGGATGGCCTGGGCCCCACTTCCGACATAGGGGCCAAGCTCAGGGCCTATTATGGGGCGGTTCAGGATCAACCCATACCCGACAAGCTTCTCGACCTTTTGGAGAAGCTCGACCAGGTCGAGCTGGCCAGCAAGCGAAAGGCTGAGTAGGGGCCGTGACATCTCACGCAAAAACCGCGGGGCCTGAAGAGACGCCGTCCTTCAAGCGCGAATTGCTCGCGACACTCCCGTCGCTGCGCGCATTTGCGGTCTCTCTATCGGGCCGCCACGACAAAGCTGACGACCTCGTGCAGGACACTGTGATGAAAGCCTGGGCAAAGCAGGAAAGCTTCGAACTGGGCACCAACATCAAGGCGTGGCTCTTCACGATCCTCCGCAATGAATTTTATAGCCAGATGCGCAAGAAGGGCCGCGAGGTCCAGGATTCCGAGGGGACTTTCACCGAGCGCATGGCGGTACACCCGAGCCAGTATGGAATCCTCGACATGGCCGATTTCAAGAAGGCGCTCGACAGCCTTCCGCCAGATCAGCGCGAGGCGATCGTACTCATCGGTGCATCGGGATTTTCGTATGAGGAAGCCGCGGACATCTGCAAGTGCGCGGTAGGAACCATGAAAAGCCGCGTCAGCCGAGCCAGAACCCGGCTGCAGGACTTGCTGGGTGTCGCCGGGGAGGCTGACTACGGCCCGGATGCGGTCGCGACCCAAGTGACGACCCGCAACTACGGTTGAGTACATTCGATTAAGAGAAAGAACGGCCCTGTCGCGTGTGACAGGGCCGTTCTCGGTTTCTCGGCGGCCCGCTAAAGGCTCGCCGCGCCTGCCTCGACGGGCTGCTGACCCAGTTTGTGCAGGGCCTGCTCTATGGACTTTAGGTCTTCACCGTCATCGCCGTCCACAGGCGTCATGCCTTCGGTGGCGCTGCGCTCCTTGGAGAGCGAGTCCGCCTCGAGCTGACGCAGGACTTCGATCTTTTCCTCGTCGGTAAGGTCCTGGTCCTTGAGAATGGATACGATCCGCCGCTTGATGTGAGACATGGGCAAATCCTTTCGGGTTTGTGCAGTCTTCACCCTCCACCTTAAGCAGAGGGAATTCCCAAAACGCGTTGGCCAGCGTCACGGTTCCTCGTGCGAAGTCCCGGATGGCTTGGACAGCAGATAAGCCGCCGCCAGCATGCCGCCGAGTGGAAGGCCCGCCTTGCGGAAGAGCCGCGATTTAAGAAGCAAAGGTGCCGCCGTCATCGCCGCGCTGGTAACGAGTGCGGTGGTTTCGGCGCTGCGTTTTTGCTCGGTAGCGCGCCTGGCCTCAGACGCCGCACGCCAGCGCCAGACGAGGTAGGTCGAAAGGGCGCAAGCGAGGGCGATCGCGCACAAGATCAGTGGTGCAAGGACCGGCCCGACGCTAAGCGACAAACCTGCATTCGCTGCTACGAGCGCAAAGACCAGGCCGATCGTGAGAAAGCCGCCCACGATCGCCCAGATCGTTGCGTCTCGCCTATAGCGATCCAGAGCTGCCGTGACCTCGATGCCCAATAGGGAGGCGATAGGCCCCAAAAGCGCGAGCATCTCCGTCAGCGGGTCAAAACTGCCAGCACAAAGCCCGCCGCAAGGGCGCCGGCCACTGCCGTAAGCGGTTTGTCACGGATGGTGTCCTTGATGTGCCGCTCAAAATCCGTGAACTCATCGGTGACGGTCTCCACCGCGCGCTGACCGCGATGGGCAACATAGTTCGCCTGCGCCTTTGCGCGAGACTTTACCTCGTCGACGCCAAGTTCACCCATCCGGCCTAGCGTGTGTGTGATGGACCGAATGTCGGCTTCAAGCTGTTCAATCTGATGTTCGAGATCGTCGGCTTTGGCACGAGCGCTGCGACGGCGGCCGCCGCCATTTGCGCGCCGTATGCCGTTGGCGCGAGTCGTGGATACTTCGGCTGCTTCTGCCATGGAGTTCTCCTGGTTTGCTGTGGCGTATCAACGCTTCAGCCGGTCTCGCGTTCCTTTTGCGTGAACGAAACACCCCGGTTCGCGGGGGGGCGAACCGGGGTGGTTATGCGGACCGAAAGGGGGGCGACCTCGGGTCCGCTCGCTCAGATCCGTCCCATCAATACAAGGATGATGACGATCACGAGCACGACACCCAGAAGGCCCGACGGAAAGACTCCCCAGGAGCGGGAATATCCCCAGTTGGGCAGGGCGCCGATCAGCAAGAGAATAAGTACGACTATGAGAATGGTGCTGAGCATTTGTCGCTCTCCGTGTTGGCGCTTCGCGCTCTCTTAGAAGGCGGTGAGCAGGAGTGTCGTCGCTACGGCGAGGATACCGAAAGCAGGCAACATTGCGCGCAGCACTGCGCCAAAATGGATCCGACCGTCGTAGCCTTCCGGAGACCAGGCCATGGCGATCCGCCCGGCATGTTCGATGGCCGTGATGTCCATTCTTGTCATCGCTTTGATCCTTTTCGTCTTTTGCCGGCGGGAGGGGTCCGGCGTGTCGCGTCTTCGGATATGGCGCGTGACAGCGCTGGCCAAATAACTCGGCCTTGGGCGTTTGGTTCCGGGAGAGGCGACGTCGCGGTTGCGTTTTATTCGACGACGATGACGTCGACCGATTGCTTGGTCCCGTGCCGGCCAGAAGTGCGCAGCACACCCACGATCGGCGAGATGTCGGAATAGTCGCGACCGTGGCCGATCGTGATGTGATCGGGCCCGGCAAGCATCGCATTGGTGGGGTCAAATTCGAGCCAGCCCTGGTGCTGACCGCACCAGACGCGCACCCAGGCGTGCATCGCATCGGCCCCTTCGAGCCGCGGTTGCCCCTTGGGCGGGATCGTTCGAAGGAAGCCGGACACGTAAGCCGCGGGTATGCCGACACCGCGCAGGCCGGCGATCATCACATGGACGAAGTCCTGGCAGACCCCGCGTCTCAGGGCGAAGGCCTCTTCGGGGGCCGTGTCGACATCGGTCGATTCCCGGTCATAGGCGAAATCGCGGTGGATGGAGAGGCAGAGATCCATCGCTGCGGCGCGCACCGATGTCGTGCGGGCAACAGATTGCATGGCGTATTCGGTGATCTGCCGGCTGAGGCTGACGCGCGGGGAGGGCGCCAGGAAGTGATGGGGCGAGTGACCGTCAAGCGTCCAGAGTGATGCGAGGTCACGATTGAGACCTTCGAGATTGGGTGAAAGGTCGGCAGGCGGATTGATGTCTTCGACCGAGATGCGAGCGGCGAGCTTCACATCGAGCCGGTCGTGGTAGCCGGCATATGACACAGTGGTCACTGCGTTGCCGAAGAAATCGACGAAGCTGGTCTCGGTATCGGGGCGCGGGTCGAGCGACATCGAGGAGGCAATGACGCGTTGGACGTTCGGAATGGAAATGGGGGCGACACGGATCAAGTGGCGATCGCCGTGGACATAGCCTTCGTAGTCGTAGTGGAGTTCGAGACGGACGTCGTAGAGCATGGCGTCACACGAAGTAGGCGTCGGCGATGAGGCCGGCGAGCGCCCCGATACCGTTGCCGAGTACGCCGAGGCGTTCGGTGGTCATGTCCTCGGGCTCAGCGGTACGGAGCTGGGTCTGCAATGCCAGAATTGCTTTGGCAGCGGTCGAGAGCTGCCCGTCTTCAATGCCGCCGGGCAGACGTTCGATCTGTTCGCGCAGTTCGGTGATCTGGAACAGCACTGAACGCGGGTTGAGCGGATCGAGAACCAAGAGATCGATGTAAGAGTTGGGGCCTGCCGCCACATTGTAGCGGCGCCGATGAGTCATCACGCTGTCGCCGATCTCGATCAGCATGTCGAGCGCGCCGTCGGGCGCGTCTTTGCGGGTGAGCCAACGGGTGATGCCGGCGATCTGGATGGCCCGTTCGAGGCGGCGGCCGATCTCCAGGAAGCGCCAGCCGGCAAAGCGATACATGTTCTCGAGGACGAGGCCTGAGAAGCCCGCGAGCTTGCGGAGTAATACGGTCATGGCGCGCGTTGCGTCATCACCCGCCTGCACGCGGGCGGCGAAGTTTCGCGCGGTCTTTCGAAGGTCCGTGAGCGCGAGCCAGCCATCGGGCGAGAAACGGTCGCGGATCTGCCCGGCGGAGTGAACGGCACTGTCGATCGCCAACAGAAGACCTTGAGGGAGCGCTTGGGTAGCGTCGACCTCAATCATCGAAAGATAGGTCCGCGTATCTTCCAGAATCGGTAGGGCGCTATTGGAGAGTTCGGCGAGGCGCGCGTTGTACGCACGCAGGATTCGCACCTGGGCTTCGCAGCGTTCGGCATAGCGGCCGAGCCAGATAAGGTTGTCGGCAGCGCGGCTCGGGAGCGACCCGGCGGAATTGCGGACGAGCTTTTCGCCTTCCTGTGGAAGCAGCGTGACCCGTTCCACCGGTTTCGAGCTGATGACCCAAACATCGGCCGCCTGGCCGCCACGCTGCATTGCGATGGCGGTCGTATCGAGCGTAAAACCAACGCGGGCAAAGCCACCCGGCATGATCGACCAGCCGCGACTCGTGCGCGCGGCATAGACGCGGAGTGTGATCGGGCGCGGTTCGAGCCTGCCGCCGACGTAAACCGGAGCAGTCGAAAGGCGCACGGGCTCCTGGCCGACGAACGCGTTGCCGTTTTCCCGCAACCTTTTGATGAGCGCGGCTCTAGGGCCTTCGGCCAGAGTGCGGCCGAGCGAGGTCGATTCATGATCGTCGATCGGCAGGGACGTCGAGAAGGCAGGACCGATCATCATCTGATCGAAGTTTTCGAGAACGTGATCGCGCTCGCGTTCCTGTCCGCACCACCAGGTGGCGATCGAGGGCAGTTCGAGATCCTGTCCCAGCAGGGCGTGACTCAACAGCGGCATGAAGGCAGCGAGGGCGCGCGTCTCAAGGATGCCCGAGCCGAGCGCATTGATCATCGAGATCGAACCGTTGCGCAAAGCTTCGACCATGCCGGGTGTGCCGATGCGCGAGTCGACACGCAGCTCCAGCGGATCGATGAAGCTCGCATCGAGGCGACGCCAGAGGACACTGACAGGCTTGAGGCCGGAGACGGTTCGCACCATCACCTGGCCGTTCTCGACCACGAGGTCTTCGCCTTCGAGCAGCATGAAGCCGAGGTAGCGCGCGATGTAGGCGTGTTCGAAATAGGTCTCGTTGTGCTGGCCGGGCGTAAGGATGGCAACGCGCCCATCATTACGGCGCGCATCGCCGTTCAGCGTGTCGCGGAAATCGCGGAAGAATCCGGCGAGGCGATGCACGTGCATCTGCGAGTAGATGTCGGAGAGGGCGCGCGTTGTCGCCACGCGGTTCTCAAGGGCAAAGCCCGCACCCGAAGGCGCCTGGGTGCGGTCGCCGAGCACCCACCAATTGCCATCAGGTCCACGCCCGAGTTCGAAGGCGCAGAAATGAAGGAAGTGTCCGCTCGCCGGACGGAGGCCGACGACCGGCCGCAGGAATTCGGGGTTGCGCGCGATGAGTTCGGGCGGGAGCAGGCCGCGCGCGACGAGCGTGTTGGCGCCATAGATGTCGGCTAACAGTCTCTCCAGCAGGTCCGCGCGTTGCGTGAGCCCATGTGTGATCAGCAGCCAGTCACTCTCATCGATGATGAGAGGAACGTGAGCGAGCGGCCAGGCGCGCTCCTTGCCCTCGGCTCCATCGTATTTGCGATAGAACACCCCGGCATCGCGCAGATATTGATCGGCGCGCTCGAAACGGGCCGCAAGTCCATCAGGGCCGAGTTCGTCGAAACCGGCGAGCAGTTGCGACCATCCGGGGCGGATGTTGCCCGCGGGGTCGATCATTTCGTCAGGCGTTCCGTCCAGCAGTTGATAACCGGCGGCAAGGCCGGATGATCCCCTGGGCGTCGCTTGTCGCTGATTATGCTGATCCATCGTGCACTAGCGCTATCTGAGCCGGTTCAATTCGCAAGGGCATTTCGGGCCGAATGGTCAAGGTTTGCCCCTCAAAAGGGTTGCAGGCGATGTGCCCAAGGTGCCGTGGCGCCAAGGGCTTCCGGCTTGGGGGTTGCCAAGCTTTCCTGTCACGATACGGTAACATTTCAGGGGAGGCCGAGGCGTCCGGCCCGGGCTCCCGCAAAGGGAGAGAAAAATGAAATCCATCCTAAGAACGGGCACGGCGCTCGTTGCGATGGCTGCCATGAATGGCGCCACGCTTGCGCCAGTGCTCGCCGCAGAGGGTCAGGTCAACATCGTTGCGTGGGTCGGCTACATCGAGCGTGGCGAGAGCGATCCCGGCATCGACTGGGTTACGCAGTTCGAAAAGGACACGGGCTGCAAGGTCGAGGTGAAGACAGCCGCGACATCGGACGAAATGGTAACGCTGATGAATGGCGGCGGGTTCGACCTCGTGACCGCCTCAGGCGACGCGTCGCTGCGGTTGATCGCGGGCGGCACCGTCCAGCCGATCGACGTCAGCAAGGTGCCGAGCTACGCCAATGTCGATGAGCGGCTGAAGGGCGCACCCTGGTACAATGTCGATGGCAAGCAATATGGCGTCCCGTACCAGTGGGGACCGAACGTCCTCATGTACAACACCACTACCTTCCCCGAGGCACCCACCAGCTGGAGCGTCGTGTTCGACGAACAGAACCTGCCCGACGGCAAATCGAATGCCGGTCGCGTCCAGGCATATGACGGCGCGATCTACATCGCGGATGCTGCGAACTACCTGATGAGCAAGGATCCGAGCCTCGGCATCAAGGATCCGTACGAGCTCAACGAGACGCAATACGCGGCAGCGATCGATCTGCTGAAGGCGCAGCGCAAGCTCGTCGCTAAATACTGGCACGATGCCGCCGTGCAGATCGAAGACTTCACGTCGGAAGGCATGGTGGCTTCGGGGTCGTGGCCGTACCAGGTCGGTGCACTGCAGTTGGCCAAGCAGCCGATCGCTTCAGTGGTCCCCAAAGAGGGTGCAACAGGCTGGGCTGATACGACCATGCTTGCAACCAGCGCACCGCATCCGGAATGCGCTTACCTCTGGATGGAGCATTCGCTGCAGCCAAAGGTGCAGGGCGACGTCGCCTACTGGTTTGGTTCGGTGCCGGTGGTTCCTGCTGCCTGCAAAGGCAACGAACTGCTGACCGACGAGGGTTGCGCCTATAACGGCTTCGACAATTTCTCGCAGATCAAGTTCTGGAAGACGCCGACTGCCAAATGCGCGACGCAGGGCGATGCCTGCGTGCCGTACTCACGCTGGGTGAGCGACTATATCGGCGTGATGGGCGGCTCATAACGAACAGCAGGGGCGAGGCTCAGGCCTCGCCCTTTTCCATGGGGGAGGGGCGTCCATGACTGCGGCGGTATCGCTCCAGAAGGTCTCGCGGCATTTCGGCACCGTCAAAGCGATGGACGAGGTGGACCTCGAGGTCGCGCCGGGCGAGTTCTTCGCCATGCTCGGCCCTTCCGGTTCAGGCAAGACGACGTGCCTCAGGCTGATTGCAGGGTTCGAGCAGCCGACGAGCGGGCATATCGAGATTTTCGGCGAGACGGCAGAGGGCGTGCCGCCCTATCGGCGCAACGTCAACACCGTGTTCCAGGACTATGCGCTATTCCCGCATATGAATGTGCGGGACAACGTCGCGTTTCCGCTGATGCTCAAGAAGGTGGCGAGAAGCGAGCGCTACAAACAGGCCGAAGCAGCCCTCGAAATGGTGCGGCTCTCGGGCTATGGCGACCGCAAGCCCGGTCAGCTGTCGGGTGGACAGCGGCAGCGCGTGGCGCTCGCCCGAGCCATCGTCAATCGGCCAAAGGTACTGCTGCTGGACGAGCCGCTCGGGGCGCTAGACCTAAAGTTGCGCGAGTCGATGCAGGAGGAGCTGAAGGCTCTCCAGAAGACGCTCGGTATCACGTTCATCTTCGTGACGCATGACCAGGGCGAGGCGCTGAGCATGGCGGACCGTGTGGCGGTGTTCGCGGACGGCAAGGTGCAGCAGATCGGCACGCCCGAGGAGATCTATCGCAAGCCGAACTCGCGGTTTGTTGCAGACTTTGTTGGGTCATCGAATGTGCTGCCGCCGGAGTTCGTCAGTTCGGTGCTTGGGGTTGAACGGTGGGCGAGCCTCAGGCCGGAGTCGATCCATGTGGTCGCCGCCGGTGCGAGCGCATCGCGGCTAACGGGGACGATTGTCACCAAGTCCTACCTTGGTCCGACGGTGCGGCTTCTTATCGATCTCAACGGCATGAAGCTTCATGCGGTGGTGCCGTCGACGGAAGCGATCCCCGATGAGGGCGAGCGCGTGACACTCGGGTTTGCGAAGGATGCGATCCATCTGATGGAGCAGGGAGCGTGACGAGCCTCGCCGAGAGCGGCGCGATCCTGACGCGGCGCCGAGGGATCTTCGGCGCTCTGTCCGATTTGTTCTGGCGGCGACCGAAGCTGTTCATCTTCCTGCTGATCGCACCTGCTGCTCTATGGCTTGGCGTCGTCTATCTCGGTTCGCTTTTTGCGCTACTGATCCAGAGCTTTTTCCGGCTCGACGATTTTTCGGGCAAGGTTGTTCGCGAGTTCACCTTCGCGACCTATCTCGAACTTCTCAAGCCGCAAAATTTCGACATCCTCGTCCGCACCGTAACGATGGCGGCCGCGGTGACGCTGGCCTCGGCGATCATTGCGTTCCCCATCGCTTATGTCGCCGCTCGCTACGCGCGTGGGAAGTGGAAGGCGCTGTTCTACCTCGGTGTGATGCTGCCGCTTTGGTCGAGCTATCTCGTCAAGGTCTATGCTTGGAAACTGGTGCTCGCAAAAGAAGGCATCGTCACCTGGATTTTCGAGCAGCTTCACATCACGCCAGTGCTCGACTGGATTCTCGCGATCCCGGTGATCGGCGGCAATTCGCTAAGCGTCTCGTTCCTCGGGACGTTTCTCGTATTCGTCTATATCTGGCTGCCCTATATGATCCTGCCGATCCAAGCGTCGGTCGAGCGGGTGCCGGTGAACCTCATCGATGCGTCGGCTGATCTCGGCGGAACGCCGCTGCAAACGTTCCGGCATGTGATCTTCCCGCTGGCGCTGCCGGGGATCGTCGCGGGCTCGATCTTCACCTTCTCGTTGACGCTGGGCGACTACATCATCCCCGCGATCATCGGCAATGGACGCCTCTTCATTGGCCAGGCGGTCTATACGCAGCAAGGTACGGCCGGGAATATTCCGCTCGCCGCGGCCTTCACGGTAGTGCCGATCGTGGTGATGGGCATTTATCTCTGGGGTGCCCGCAGACTTGGAGCGTTCGATGCGCTCTGAAGGGCAACGCGCGTCGTTTGGTTTGAAGCTTGCGGCTGGGGCAGGGCTGGCGTTCCTTCTGCTGCCGCTGCTACTCATCTTTGTCTATGCGTTCACGACCGAGGAGAAGAGCTTCCAGTGGCCGCCGCCGGGTTTGACGCTGCAGTGGTTTCCGGTTGCGGCGGCCAGGCCCGACATCTGGCAGGCGCTGACGCTGTCGCTGCAGGTCGCGGCGATATCCACGGCGCTCGCGCTGATCCTCGGCACTCTGTGTGCGGCCGCGGTCTCGGGCAGCAAGTTCTTCGGACGCGATACGGTGTCACTGTTGCTGGTGCTCCCGATTGCCCTGCCGGGCATCATTACGGGAATCGCGCTTCGCTCGGCTTTCAGCCTTGCTGATATTCCCTTCAGCTTCTGGACGATCGTGCTCGGCCACGCGACGTTCTGTATCGTCGTGGTCTACAACAATGCTGTTGCCCGCTTCCGGCGGACATCGGGATCGCTGATCGAGGCGTCGATGGACCTTGGCGCGGACGGCTTCCAGACCTTCCGCTATGTAGTGCTGCCAAACATCGCAACAGCGCTGCTCGCGGGCGGCATGCTGGCGTTCGCACTGAGCTTCGACGAGGTGATCGTCACGACGTTCACCGCCGGCCAGCAGCAGACGCTGCCGCTCTGGATGCTCGAGGAGCTCATCCGCCCGAGGCAGCGGCCGGTGACCAATGTGGTCGCGATCATGGTGGTCGCTGTGACGTTCATACCCATTCTCTTTGCCTTTTATCTCACTCGCGACGGCGATCAGGTCGCCGGCGGCGGGAAATGATGGAGACTTCCATGGATACGCAGATGCTCATCGGTTCGCGGTTCGAAGCGGGGTCGGCCGAGCCGGAGCAGGTGGTCAATCCGCGCAGCGGTTCGCTTATCGAAGCGATTGCGGAGGCCTCGTCGTCGCAGATCGATGCTGCGGTGAATGCGGCCGAGGTGGCGTTCAAGACCTGGTCGCGGACGACGCCAGGCCAGCGTTCAAATTATCTGCTGAAGGTTGCGGCGGCCATCGAAGCCGATGCGCAGGGTTTTGCAGCGCTTGAGGCACTCAACTGCGGGAAACCAATCAATGCGGTTCTGAACGACGAGATCCCGGCGATTGTCGATTGCTGGCGTTTCTTTGCGGGTGCGGTGCGCAACATGGCGGGATCCGTTGCGGCGGAGTATCTGCCGGGAATGACCTCAATGGTCAGGCGCGACCCGATCGGGATCGTCGGCTCGATCGCTCCATGGAACTATCCTCTGATGATGATGGCGTGGAAACTTGCACCAGCGATCGCGGGTGGCAACACGGTGGTGTTCAAACCATCGGAGCAGACGCCGCTCACTGCGCTGAAGCTGGCGAAGGTGCTGGCTGACATATTGCCTGAGGGCGTAGTCAACATCGTCTTGGGCAAGGGTGCCAGCGTCGGCAATGCCCTGATCAACCATCCCAAGGTCAATATGGTGTCGGTCACGGGCGATATCGGCACGGGCAAGAAGGTGCTAGAGGCCGCGTCCAAGACCATCAAGCGCACACATCTGGAGCTTGGCGGCAAAGCGCCGGTGATCGTCTATGACGATGCGGATTTGAGCGCGGTTGTGTCGGGGCTCCGAGCCTTCGGTTTCTACAACGCTGGCCAGGATTGCACTGCGGCCTGCCGCATCTACGCGGGCACCAAGATCCACGACAATCTCATCGCGGACCTCACGGCTGCGGCATCGTCCCTTGTCTACAACCAGCAAGACGACACCAAGAACGAGATCGGGCCGCTGATTTCCAAGCGGCAGCACGATCGTGTCGCGGGGTTCGTGGACCGGGCTGCGGCGCTGCCGCATATCAAGATTACGACGGGCGGCCATAGCGCGAAGGCCGGCTTCTACTATGAGCCAACGGTGGTCGCGGGCGCAAAGCAGGACGACGAGATTGTGCGAAAGGAGGTGTTTGGGCCGGTCGTGTCCGTCACGCGTTTCACTGAGCCCGAGGATGCAATCGCGTGGGCCAATGACAGCGACTACGGGCTGTCATCCTCGGTGTGGACGAAGGACATTTCGAAAGCGATGCAGACCGCGGCGCGGCTTCAATATGGCGCGACGTGGATCAACACGCATTTCATGTTGGCCAGCGAGATGCCGCATGGCGGCCTCAAGCAATCGGGCTATGGAAAAGATTTGTCGGTCTATGCGCTGGAGGACTACACTGTGGTCCGGCACGTGATGATCAATCACGGCTAGGGAGAACGCAGAGGGCGACGGCCTCGCGTGACCTGCCGCCTCTATTGAGGGCAAGGGCGTTCTCCCCGCAACATAAGCCCAGGGAGAATTCGAGATGCTTCGCCATCTACTGATAGCGTTTGCCTTTGTTGGAGCGCTGACCGTTCCCGCTTTGGCCGACGAATCCGCGAGTGTCGGTGTGGTCAAGGCCTACCTCGCGGCATGGAACGCCAAGGACATCGACAAGGCTGCGAGCTATTTTGCGGACGACGTGACCTACTACGATGCCTCGGTCGGCACGCCCGTCGAGGGCATGGCCGATGCCAAGGCTAAAGTGGTCGCAAGCTTCATCAATGCGGTGCCTGATCTCAAGTGGGAGATGCTGGGCGATCCCATTGCGCAGGGGCGACATGGTCGCGTTCCAGTGGCGCTTCTCGGGCACCAATACCGCGGCATGGGGTGACGGCACTGAGCCCGCCAATAAGCCTTTCACGTTTGTAGGTGCCTCGGTGTTCTCGATCAAAGACGGAAAGATCAAGACACAGTCGGACTACTATGACGCGCTGGGGTTCTACAAGCAGCTCGGCTGGATGTAGACACTAGCGTCCGGACACTGACCGCGAGACAACGCCGGCCGGTGTCAGCTCTTTGAGAGCCAGAGACTGATCGAGGTGGCGGGCGCGCCAGGAAAGAAGGCGCTCGGCCATCTCGATTTGTTTTGTGGCGTAGGCAGAGTCACCCGCGAGGTTAGTGAAGCAATCGGGATCTGTCCTGAGGTCGAACAGCAGCGGGGGCAGCGCGGCGAAGTGGACGTATTTCCATTCGCGCGTGCGAATGACTGCCATGTTGAGTTCGGTGGAGTTGAGGCCGAACCACTGTTCGGCGGTCTGACCCGCGACATCGCGGAAGTCGAACTCCCAATGCGCGGCGTCGTGCGGCCGCGCCGGGGCGATTCCGTTGACGAGGGGTAACAGTGTCTCTCCGTCGGGCGCATTTGCTGGTTCGACTGCAAGCGCATCGAGCAGGGTTGGATAAACGTCGACGGCTTCGGTGAGGGCTTCGATGCGTGTCCCGCGTTGTGGTGTCCGGGGGTCACGGATGATGAGCGGGATGTGCTGGCTCTGGTCGTAATAGCCGCCCTTGCCGAAGAGGAAATGGTCGCCGAGCATCTCGGCGTGATCGGAGGTGAAGATGACGAGCGTGTTGTCCCAATCGCCGCGGGCACGGATTGCACCGAAGATGCGGCCGAGCTGGTCGTCGACCTCGGCGATCATACCGTAATAGGTGGCGCGAATCTGGCGATAGTCGGCTTCGCCAAGATCGCGGGCCAAGCCTGGCGTGCCAGGCGCGAAGGAGCCCGCTGGTGTGAAGCGCAGCGCGAAGTCCACGAGCGGATGGCTTGCGGCTTCGGCTCCGAGGCTGGCCGGACGGACGGGTCCGTCGACTTCATCGGGCGCAAACATCGAGTTGTAAGGCGCAGGCACGATGAATGGTGGGTGCGGCCTCAGCAGAGAAAGATGGGCGAACCACGGCTTTGACTGCGTGCCCAACCACTCCGAGAACTTGTCTACGAGGAAGGCGGTCTGCGTCTGGTTCTTGGTGTAGGCAGGTGGCGCGTTGGTGATCTTGCCGACATCGGTAATGGGCAAATGCGCGGCTTCGCGATTGGGGAAGTCGAGGCCCTGCGGTCTCAACCAATCGAGCCAGGCTTCCTCAGCCTCAGGAAGCTTTACCCCAATGTCGAAGCCTGGCAGCACCCCCTCGTAGGTCGTCAGCGCAGGATCGTTCGGCGGGAGGGTCGCTGGGTCCGGAGATTGGTCGGTGTAGCCAAAGAGAGTGGGGGTGTAGCCGGCGCGACGGGCAGCGAGTGCGATATTATCGAAGCGGGCGCTGAGCGGGGTGCCGTTGCGCACCACGCGATTGTTCATCTGGTAGAGGCCGGTATAGAGGCAGGCGCGCGCGGGCGAGCAGGGCGCGGCATTGGCGAAATGTTGGAGGAAGGCGGTGCCGTCTGCGGCGAGGGCATCGAGATGCGGCGTGCGCACGATGGGATGTCCCGCATAGCCGGTGCAGCGGCCGCGCCACTGATCGGCGGTAATCAGCAGAACGTTGAGCATCAGCCGTTGAGGACGAGAATGTCCGAACCGGAAAGCGTGACCTTGACGCGCGAATTGTGCGCCGGAGGCGGCACCTGCGGGTCGTTGAAGGTGTCGAGCTCTATTGCGTTTTCGCCAAGGTTCACCCGGACGCGGATTACTGCGCCGAGGAAACTTACTTCGGAGACCGTGCCGTCAAGGACGATGTCACGCGCGACGCCATTCGCGAGCGACACGGCCTCGGGGCGCATTGTCAGAGAGATCGTCTCGCCACTGCGCGCGGTGGTGGGCAGTGAGGGAACCCTCACGACCTGTCCATCGATTTCGACCATCTTGGCAGCAGGATCGGCAACCCTGGCGACGAGGGTATTGAGCGTGCCGACGAAGGTCGCGACAAAGCGCGTTGCAGGACGATTGTAGATCTCGAAGGGCGAGCCGACCTGCTCAATGTTGCCGGCGCTCAGGACGACGATGCGATCGGAAATCGACAAGGCCTCCTCCTGGTCGTGCGTCACGAAGAGCGTGGTGATGCCGAGCTCGCGCTGGATGGCGCGGATTTCGTCGCGAAGCGATACGCGGATTTTCGCGTCCAGTGCGGAGAGCGGCTCGTCGAGGAGCAGCATGCGCGGACGTGGTGCCAGCGCGCGCGCAAGTGCGACGCGCTGTTGTTGGCCGCCCGAGAGCTCAAAGGGATAGCGCTTGCCGTAGCCGGGCAGGCCGATCAGCTTCAGCATCTCCTCGGTGCGTGCCTCGCGTTCTTCGCGGGACGCGCCGGCGATCTTGAGGCCAAAGCCGATATTGTCGGCGACGTTCATATTGGGGAACAGCGCATACGCCTGGAAGACCATGCCGATCTTGCGCTGGTTGGGTGGCAGGTCCGTAATGTCCTTGCCCTCGACGATGATCGAGCCGGTCGAGGGTTGCTCGAAGCCTGCGACCATCCTCAGGATCGTCGTCTTGCCGCAGCCCGAAGGGCCGAGCAGCGTGACGAACTCTCCCTTGTCGAATGCGAGATCGACGCCTTTGACCACCTGCGTGCCGCCGAACGTCTTGGTCACGCCTTCGATGCGAAGAAATGCGTCGGTCATGGCTAGTGGGCCGCCCTTTTGGGGGCGAAGCGCGCCAGCAACTGGATCATGCCCATAGCGCCCCAGGTTATGATGAAGGAAATTACGGCTAGCGCGGCGGGTTCATAGGACTTCGATATGCCAATGCGCTGCAGATACGTACCAAAAGCTGGCCGCCCCAGAAGGCTCGCCATCGTAAATTCGCCGATAACGATAGCGAACGTAAGGAATGCGCCCGAGAGCACCGCGATCGTGATGTTGGGCAGGATGATCTGGGTCAGGATGGTCCATTGCCGTGCGCCCATGATGGTCGCGGCCTCGGTGAGGGTCCGGACGTCGATAGTGCGCATGCCGGTGTCGACGGCGCGATACATATAGGGAAGACCGAGCGCCACATAGCTCAGGATCAGAAGGATGTCCGTTCCGATCGCCGAGCCCGTCAAAGGAAGTATGGAACTCGTATTGTACATTTTGATGTAGCCGTAGACGAGGATCAGCGGCGGAATGATCAGCGGGAGCAACGTTACAAACTCGACGAGTGGCCTCAGCTGCGGAAGCCGCAAACGGACGAGGTAGGCCGCTGGAACCGTCACGATGAGTCCAACCACGATCGTGAACAGGCTAACGACGATCGAATAGGTGAAGGTCGCGTGGAACTGCTTGTCGAAAAGTACGGAGGAATAGGCGTCAAAGGAAAGGTAGTCGCGACGCATTCGCATGGAGAAGACCACCGTCGCGATCAGCGGAATAAGAAAATAGGCGACGCCGATCGCGAAAATGATCCAGGCCCAGGCGTTGCTTCGCCTCATTTGAGCCACCGCTCGGCGCGCGTACGGACGATCAGGTAGATGACGTTGGCCAACCCGGTAATCAGGATCATTCCCAAAGCCAGCGCAGCGCCCAGCCCAGGATTATGCAGAACGTCCCCCGAGATCTGCGTGTAGAGCAGGATTGGGACGATGTTGAGCGACGAACCCGTCAACGCATAGGCCGTGGCGATGGCGCCAAACGCATTGGCGAAAAGGAGCGAGAGCGTTCCAAGCAAATTCGGCCACAACACCGGCAGGCCGATGTAGCGCCAGAACTGCCATGAATTCGCGCCCAGGGTTTGCGCCGCCTCGCTCCATTCCTTTCTCAGTCCGTCGACCGCCGGCGCGATGATGAGGATCATCAGCGGAATCTGGAAATAGAGGTAAGTGACCGTCAGTCCCCAAAAGCTGAGCAGGTTGAAGCCCGTCTTGTAGAGATCGAAGCCGAAGAGCTTGAGCACTACCGTGACCATGCCGAGCCGGCCCAGGCTTGCAACGAACGCGAACGCCAATGGCACGCCGGCGAAATTGGACGCGACACCTGAAAAGGTCATTACGATCGAGCGCAGCCAGTCTGGCAGGCGACCGCGGATCACGGCGAGAGCAATGACAAGTCCGATCAACGCGCCCAGTCCGGCCGACGCCGCGGAGACACGGATCGAGATGACGTACGCATCGACGATGTTCTGCCGCCGCAACTCAAGGATGTTGTCGAGTGTGAAGTTGCCCGCCTGATCTCGGAAGGCGCTCAACGCCAGGTTCAGGGTCGGGATAATGAGAAACAGCAGCGCGAATATCAGGAAGGGCGCGACGCCCAGATATTGCGAGAACGTGATCCAGAGGCGTCGAGCCGACAAAGCCGTGGCCGGCCCAGGGAGACCCGGGTCGGCCAGTTTTGCGTGTTCGGTGGCTGTGACGCTACTGGACATTCGCCCCGACGACACTGTCCCAACCGCCGGTCACTGTGGTCTTGGCCGCCGCCTGAGTATCAAGCGAGGGGAAGACCGCCTTGGCGTAGAGGGCAGGATCGGGAAGCTTTGCCACGAGATCAGCCGGCAACGCATTGCGAGCGGCCATGTCGTTAAAGAGGATCGGGTGGCAATATCCGGCGAGCCATTTGTTCTGGCCCTCGTCGGAGTAGACATATTCCATCCAGAGCTTGGCTGCATTCGGATGTGGAGCGTAGGCGCTGATGGCTTGAACGTAGACGCCCGCAACGACGCTGTCGCTCGGCACGACAACATGTGACTTCGGGTTGCCCTGGAAGCCGTCCTGCCATGCAAGCAAATTGTAGTCCCAAGCGGCGATTACTCCGGCCTGACCCGCAACGAGCGCCGCCTGGCGAGCGTTGATGGGCACGAAGAGGCCCTTGGCATTGAGGTCCTTGAAGAAGTTCAGACCGGCCTCAGCGGCCTTAGCCTGGTCCCCACCGTCGACGGCGAGGCCGGCGGCGAACACACTTTGAATGGCGCGGTTATCCTTGCGTGGATCGCCGGTCAGGGCGAAGAGCGGCGCACCGTCCTTGGTAAGGTCCGCCCAAGAGGTCGGGGCTCCCGAGGTAACGATGTCGTCGTTCACGAGGAACGCCAGCACGCCGTAGTAGCCGGCGTACCAGTTGCCATCGGGATCTTTCACGTCGGCGGGAATCTTGTCGAAGGCGGCTACCTTGTACGGTTGGGTGAGGCCGTCGGCTTTCGCCTGGGGACCAAATCCGAGGCCGACGTCGATCGTGTCAGGAGCCTGCGGACCGGTGTTGCCCTTGTTGGCTTTGATCGCTTCGAGTTCGTCGGCCGAGCCGGCTTCCTCGTTGATCGAGTTCACTGTGATACCGGGATATTTGGCCATGAAGCCGTCATAGAGACCGCCATATCCGCACCAGTCGCGTGGTGATGCGATGACGGTCAGCATGCCTTCCTTCTTGGCCGCTTCGTAGAGCGCGTTGAGATCCTGGGCGGACGCTGCGAAGGTCGTCGCCACAAAGGCGGCGACGGACATCGATGCCACCAAGACTGTCCTCAATTTCATTGTAGTCTCCCTTGAATGCAGGCTGTTCTTGACGCTTGGGATAGCGATGGAAAGCCGCCGGTGGCCTATGGGTACCGCATGACAGCGCCATGACAGCCTGCCCAATCGACCCCGATTTTCCCCCGGCGCTTCGCGAGAGCCGCTGCCCAAACACGGCCCGGATGCCAGCGATCCAAGCCGATTGTGACAATTGTGACAGTGCGCCTTTCGGCGCGCGGTGTCGAGTGAGGGATGGGCTCTGAAGCATCAGCGGCCTGCTTTAGAGCCGTTCCAAAATCCCAAAATCGGGCAGAGTTTTCTGAATTGTATTGCCAGCTTTGTCAGGATAGCTCGATTTGAGGAATTGCGCCGGATGTAGTCGCAAGATCGCGATCGGGATCGATGGCACGGGGTCGACGTTCGACCCCACCAATCATCTGCGTCTGTTGCTTAGCTAGGCGGCTTTTTCAGCAGGCGCGGGGCCGGTCGATTGCCGCAACACCATCTCGACTGGCCATAGCTCGTGAATGTCCTCGGGGCGCTTGCCGGCCAAGAGCTGCAACAACAATTCGCCAACGCGTGTGCCGGCTGCACGGATCGACGAACGTGTCGTCGACATCGACGGGACCATGTTGTCGGCGTTGAGGTAGGGGAACACGTCGTCATGCGCGATCATCGAGACGTCCCGGCCAAGCTCGAGGCCCGAGGCGCGAATGGCGCGGAAGACGCCGAGCGCGGTCATCATCGACCCTGCTACAAACGCAGTCGGCGCTGAGCTGCTTTCCAACATGCGTTGGGCGTGGCGGAAGCCGAGTTCGTCGGTGAATGAGGTGTTGACGACAAGTGACTGCGGGGCAGTTAGCCCGCGCGTTGCGAGCGCGGCACGGTAACCGGCCTCCCGGTGATTTGAGAAGGTCATGCCTTTGGGGCCATTGATCAGCGCGATGTTGCGATGGCCGAGATCAATGAGGTGAGCGGTCGCTCGCTCGGTCGATCCGGTGTTGTCGATGTCCAGCCAGGCGTGGGGCGCTGCGCCTTCACTGCGACCGTGCAACAGGAACGGCAGTTTGAGGTTGTTGAGAAGCTCGATCCGGGTATCGCCAGGGAAGGGGGACGCGACGATCACCGCATCGACGCGCTTGCTCGCCGCGGCGCGGCGATAGGCGGCGATCTCTTCTTCTGCGGACTCCACTGTCGAGACGAGAATGTCGATCTCGTCGTGGAAGAGTCGCTCGGCCAGCCCGCCGAGGAACTCAACGGTATGCGGGCCATAGCTGTCGGTGCGCAGCACCATGCCGAAAGCACCGGCGCGGCCGGTCGCCAGGCGCCGCGCATTGGCGTTGGCGCGATAGCCTAATCGCGCCGCCGCTTCCTCAACGCGGTTGCGCGTCGCTTCATTGACCTCTGGATAGCCGTTGAGCGCACGGCTGACCGTCGTCTGCGACAGGCCGAGGCTGCTCGCCAGCTCCTTGAGATTCATGCTCGTTCATCCTCCCGGAAACGAGGGCTCCGGGATGCCCGGCGCCTGCATAAGGAAGTTTCCTCTTCCCGCAAACCATCCAAAGCGATTTCAAATCTGGATACAAGTGGTATGGCGGGACTGATGTACGTCCCTCAGGCCAAAATCGGGCCCGTTAGGACTTTCAGATGATTGCATACCGCTAATCTATTGTAATTCCTTATTTAATTTGGTCAGTCGCACCAGAGGTTAAGAAAATTGCCGTTTGCCTGCTTGACTCGCTCAGGAGCTACAGACTACAAAAACAACCAAAGCGCTTTGGGAAACGTTTTCGGTCCTGGCGCTTTAGGGAGGACTGCCAAGACGTAAGGGACGCCGCGTGGCGCGCCTTTTGTTGTGGCCTTTCTCCCCAATGCAACCAAGCTCCTTGGGAGGATAATCAATGCAAATAAAAGCTCTGGTCGCGGGACTTCTTGCCGGCGCATCGATCGCCGCTGCAGCGAGTGCCGCCGACCTGTCGATCGTGCTCGGCGACACCGGCAGCGGCCTCAAGTTCCTGCAGTCGCAGGTCGACCGCTATATGGCGGCCAACCCTGAGGACAAGGTGACGATCGTCCCCATGCCCTCCTCAACCACTGACCAGTTCGGCCAGTATCGGTTGTGGCTCGCCGCCGGCAACACCGATATCGACGTCTACACGACCGACGTGATCTGGGCACCGCAGCTTGCGGACCAGTTCCTCGATCTGACCGATGCCATGAAGGATATCGTCGGCGACTACTTCCCGGCGATCATCGAATCCCAAACTGCGAAGGGTAAGCTCGTCGCGCTCCCGTCGTTCACGGACGCCCCGGCGCTCTTCTATCGCAAGGATCTGCTCGAGAAGTACAACAAGCCCGTTCCCAAGACCTGGGACGAGATGGCCGCCACCGCCAAGGAGATCATGGATGGTGAGCGCGCTGCCGGTAACAAGGACATGTGGGGCTTCGTCTTCCAGGGCAATTCCTATGAAGGCCTGACCTGCGACGCTCTCGAGTGGGTGAAATCTTCGGGTGGCGGCCAGATCATCGAAGCCGACGGCAAGATTTCGATCAACAACCCGAACGCAGCGGCCGCTATCGAGCGCGCCAAGGGTTGGGTTGGGACGATCTCCCCGCCCGGCGTCCTGACCTATCAGGAAGAAGAGGCTCGCGGCGTTTGGCAGCTCGGCAATGCCGTGTTCATGCGCAACTGGCCCTATGCCTACGGTTTGGGTAGCGCCGATGACTCGCCGATCAAAGGCAAGTTCGACGTGACCACGCTGCCGGCGGCAACTGCAAATGACCACTCAGCGGCGACGCTGGGCGGCTGGAACCTCGCAGTGTCCAAGTATTCCAAGAACCCCGATGCTGCGATCCGTCTCGTCCGTTTCCTTTCCTCCGCGGATGAGCAGAAGCGCCGGGCGATCGAGCAGACCAATTTGCCGACCCGTATCGCCACCTATGACGATCCGGATGTAGCCAAGGCTGCTCCGATCATCCCGCGCTGGAAGGAAGTGTTCCAGAACGCCGTCCCGCGTCCGTCCGCGCCGGCTGGTTCCAAGTACAACGAAGTCTCTTCGTTGTTCTGGACCGCCGTGCACGAGACGCTCTCGGGCAATGGCTCCGCGGCCGACAATCTCGCCGGTCTCGAAGCCGACCTTACCGACCTGATGGCGAAGTGAGACCACTACAAACGCGGCCCCCGGGGTGTACAGTCCCGGGGGCCGGGCTAGCGGCAGTAAGCCCAAGCAAGCGCGGCGCGAGGGGAAAATGGCAGCCGAAACTGTAGGTTCGATTCCGCTTCCGAGGACGCGCGAGCGTTCGGAACTGATGGCGCAGCGTCTTCGCGCTGTTCGCTGGTTCCTCTTGCCCATGATGATCGCGCTGGCCGTTGTGGCCGGCTGGCCCTTGCTCCGATCAATCTGGTTTTCATTCACCGACGCCAAGCTCAACACGCTTTTTGAGGCGCAGTGGATCGGTTTTGGCAACTATCTACGTTGGCAGGTGCTTCCCAGTGGTGCGATCCGCTGGCGCGGCGTGCTCGCCGATCCCGACTGGTGGAACGCCGTGTGGAACACGGTTCGTTTCGCACTGATTTCGGTGTCCAGCGAAGCATTGCTCGGAATGCTGGTGGCACTCGTACTGAACGCCGAATTCAAAGGCCGCGGCCTTGTCCGCGCTGCCATTCTCATTCCATGGGCCATCCCGACAATCGTTTCGGCGAAGATGTGGAGCTGGATGCTCAACGATCAGTTCGGCATCATCAACGATCTGCTTTTGAAGCTTCATCTGATCAGCGAGAAGATCGCCTGGACCGCATCGCCTGATACGTCCATGCTCGCGGTGCTGGTCGTGGATATCTGGAAGACGACGCCGTTCATGGCGCTTCTGATCCTTGCTGGTCTGCAGGTGATCCCCAAGGATATCTACGAAGCAGCCAAGGTTGACGGCGTTCATCCATTGAAGGTCTTCTTCCGTGTGACGCTTCCGCTGGTTCGGCCCGCGCTCATGGTGGCGATCATCTTCCGCTTGCTCGACGCGATGCGCATCTTCGACCTGATCTATGTGCTGACGCCCAACAGCAAGGCCACCAAGACCATGTCGGTGATCAGCCAGGAGAACCTCTTCCAGTTCGACAATTTCGCCGAAGGATCGGCGCAGTCGACCCTACTGTTCATGATCATCGCGATCTTCACGGCGCTCTACATCTGGCTCGGCAAGGTGAATTTCGACGGAGGCCGCGAATGAACGCCAGTCTCAACATGTCCAGCGTGGTGAAGACGACGCTGTTCTACCTAGCGGTCGCCGTGATCATTCTGGTCGCAGTGTTCCCGTTTTACTACGCGGTCATCACTAGCTTTAAGTCGGGCACGGAGCTCTTCCAGGTAAGCTATTGGCCCGCGTCGCTGACCTGGGACAACTACTTGTCGGTGCTCAGCATCGGCAGCTTCCCGCGGAACCTGTTGAACTCGCTGTTCATCGCAACGCTCACCGTGCTGCTGGCTCTGCTGCTTGCGATCACGGCTTCTTTCGCGCTGAGCCGCGTTAGATTCAGGGGCAGAGGCCTGTTGCTGATGACGATCCTTGCGGTCTCGATGTTCCCCCAGATCGCGGTGCTCGCGGGTCTGTTCGAAGTGATCCGCGCGCTCGGCATCTACAACACGCCCTGGGCGCTGATCTTCTCCTACACGATCTTTACGCTGCCGTTCACGGTGTGGGTGCTCACCACCTTCATGCGCGAACTGCCGCTCGAGATCGAAGAGGCGGCAATTGTCGATGGCGCCACACCGTGGGTCATCATCACGCGCGTGTTCATGCCGCTGATGTGGCCTGCGCTGGTGACTACCGGTCTCCTCGCTTTCATCGCGGCGTGGAACGAATTCCTCTTCGCATTGACCTTCACCGTCTCGAACGAGACGCGCACCGTACCGGTCGCCATTGCGCTCCTGTCGGGCGGGGGCAGCACCCACGAAATTCCGTGGGGTAACATCATGGCTGCCTCGGTGATCGTGACAGTTCCTCTCGTGATCCTCGTCCTTATATTCCAACGCAAGATCATTTCCGGTCTCACGGCCGGTGGCGTCAAAGGGTAAAACGCTATGGCTGAACTCGAACTCAAGAACGTCCGCAAGTCGTTTGGCACGGTCGACGTCATCAAGGGCGTCGATCTGAAGATCAAGTCCGGCGAGTTCATGGTCTTCGTCGGGCCGTCAGGCTGCGGCAAGTCCACGTTGCTCCGGTTGATCGCCGGGCTCGAAGACATCAGCTCGGGTACCTTGAGCTTCGACGGTGCGGTCGTGAACAGCATGGCGCCGAGTCAGCGCGGCATCGCGATGGTGTTCCAGTCCTATGCGCTCTATCCGCACATGAGTGTGTACGAGAACATGGCGTTCGGCATGCAGCTCGCCAAGTCGAGCAAGGAAGAGATCAAGAAGCGCGTCGAGCAAGCCGCGGAACTGCTACAGATCACGCCTTACCTGACGCGCCTGCCCAAGCAGCTCTCCGGCGGTCAGCGGCAACGCGTCGCCATTGGCCGTGCCATCGTGCGCGACCCCAAAGTGTTCCTCTTCGACGAACCCCTGTCGAACCTCGACGCCGCACTGCGTGTCGCGACGCGCCTCGAGATCGCCAAGCTCCACCACTCGATGAACAACGTCACTATGATCTATGTGACGCATGACCAGGTGGAAGCGATGACACTCGCCGATCGTATCTGCGTGCTCCGGGACGGCATCATCGAGCAGGTGGGTACGCCCATCGAACTCTACGACAATCCGCAGTCGCTGTTCGTCGCCGGTTTTATCGGCTCGCCCAAGATGAACTTCGTCAATGGCGCACGCGCGGCAGGCTTCGGCGCGCAGACGATCGGGCTCCGTTCGGAGCATATCGAGATCGGCGGCGGCGAGGGAGCCTGGAAGGGCAGTGTGATTCACTCGGAGAATCTCGGCTCGGACAGCTATGTCTATGTTGATATCGGCGAAGCGGAGCCGCTGATCGTTCGCGAGGACGGGACCAAGAAGCATCAACCGGACGAGACGATTTCGGTCAGGCCGCAAAAGGGCATGGTCTATCGCTTCGACAAGGCCGGCAAACCAATGGCCCGCGCCTAACAACCAATCCGGCCGGTCTGCGTTGGACAACCGGCCGCTGCGGTCGGCGCGGGCATCTGCCCTTCGGCCGCAGCCAATGACAATCGGACAAAGACTTTAGGAGACCATCATGCCGATCCGAGCCACAGTCTGGGGCGAAAACGTTCACGAACAAAAGAACAAGGCGGTTGCCGAGAACTACCCCAAAGGGATGCACGGCCAGATCGCCTCGCTTCTGAGCGAGGACAAGAACATCGTCGCAACCACTGTAACGCTGCAGGATCCCGAGCACGGTCTGACCGTGAAGAAACTTGCCGAGACGGACGTCCTCATTTGGTGGGGCCATGCCGCTCATAAGGATGTGCAGGACGAGATCGTCAATCGCGTGGCGAAGCGGGTCTGGGAAGGAATGGGCCTCATCGTCCTCCACTCAGGCCATGAGTCCAAAATCTTTCAGAAACTGATGGGCGAAAGCGCGCGACTCAACTGGCGCGAGGCGGGCGAGCGCGAGCGGCTTTGGGTCGTGACCCCCGGTCATCCGATCACCAAGGGTTTGCCGCCCTATTTCGAGCTCGAATACGAAGAGATGTATGGCGAGCCGTTCGGCGTGCCTGAGCCGCTCGAGACGATCTTCATCTCGTGGTTCCAGGGCGGCGAAGTGTTTCGCTCGGGCCTCACCTACCGTCGGGGCGCCGGGAACATTTTCTATTTCCGCCCCGGTCACGAGACCTACCCGACGTATCATGACAAGAACGTTGGGCTCGTTCTTCGCAATGCGGTCAACTGGGCCTATTCGGGTCAGCATCATCCGCAATTCGAAAAGAGCGCGAACACACCCGTCGACAAGGCGCACGAGAAGATCGTCGAGCGCGGCGCGAAGCTAAGCAATCACCCCGCCTGAAGCCGTTCCGGACCAACCACAATGCGTCTACTTATTCTGGGCACCGGCGGCATGGCCGCTCAACATGCCAAGCACTTTGCTGCTATCGATGGTGTCACTGTCGTGGGCGGGGTCGATGTCGATCCCAACCGCCTCGCCACCTTCAATACGGCTCACAATATTCCCAACGGCTTTGCCTCCCTCGATGCGGCGATTGCGTGGGGCGAATTCGATGCGGTGGCCAATGTGACGCCGGACTCGATTCATCATCCGACGTCTATCGCGGCCCTCAAGGCGAGTAAGCACGTCTTCTGCGAGAAGCCTCTCGCGACGGACGCGACCAAGGCATTCGAGATGACCGATGTCGCCGAAAAGGCCGGCCTCGTGAACATGGTCAACCTGACCTATCGCAATGTTGCGCAACTCCAGCGCGCGCGGGAGATCGTGAACTCGGGCCAGATCGGCGCGGTCAAGCATGTCGAGGCGAGCTATCTTCAAAGCTGGCTCAGCTCAAAGGCGTGGGGAGACTGGCGCACCGAGAGCAAGTGGCTGTGGCGGCTTTCCAAGAAGCACGGCAGCAATGGCGTGCTGGGCGATATCGGTGTCCACATCCTGGACTTCGCGTCCTATGGCGCGGGAATGGACATCGAGCATGTGTTCGCGCGGCTCAAGGTGTTTGAGAAGGCGCCTGGCAACAAGATCGGCGAGTACGATCTCGATGCCAATGATAGCTTCACCATGGCCGTGGACTTCTCCAACGGCGCGCTGGGCGTGATCCACGCGACGCGCTGGGCGACTGGGCATTTCAACGAACTGCGTCTGCGCGTCTATGGCGAGAAGGGCGGGGTCGAGGTGCAGCACCGGCATGACTGGAGCAAGCTGCGTGTCTGTCTTGGAAGCGATATCGAGACGGGCAGCTGGGAAGAGGTCTCCGTCCCCGAGGTCGAGACCAACTATCAGCGCTTCGCCAAGGCCGTGAAGACCGGCAAGAATCTCGAGCCGAGTTTCCGCCACGCCGCCAATTTGCAGAAGGTGCTCGACCTGGCGATGGTCTCCGACACTGAGCATAAGGAACTCGCGACCCACTAGATCGCCCCGGCTCTTGCAACCCACCGGTGGCGAGGCCATTTATGGTCCGCCGCTAAGGAGGCGGAATGCCATGGGTTGGATCGGGGCTATCATCATCGGGTTCCTTGCAGGGCTAATCGCCCGCTTTGTCACGCCGGGGCCGCATCCCCGCGGCTTCATCCTGACGACGGTCCTGGGCATTGTGGGCGCGGTGGTGGCCACCTGGCTGGGCGGGCTAATCGGCATCTACCAGCCGGGCGAGACGTCCGGATTCATTGGGGCGGTCGTCGGCGCAATCATTATTTTGCTGGCTTGGCGCCAGCTCGCTCCGCGCTAAATTTTCACTCTTAATCAACCGGCTGGGTGTTCTCTGACCGGGTGAGTCACTCCCTCGAAAGCCTGATGCGCGAAAGCGCCATCGAAGCGCCGCGCATCTCGGTCGCGACGCAGCTTGTTTCGTTCGTTCTGATTGGGGCCGGCGCAGCGGGCGGCTTCGTCCTCCTGTCGAGCGCGGCCATGGCGGTCCCGACGGGTTTGCCTCAGTGGATCGTCAGTGCGTGCTGCTACGCACTCTTCATCGTGCCGGTCTATCTGCTTCATCGGCGATTCTCCTTTGCTTCGGCAGCGCCACACGGCCGTGCACTGCCGCGCTATGTGGCGGTGCAGCTCTCGGCGCTTTTCCTCGCAACGCTCTTTTCCTATCTAGCCTACGGCGTCGTGGGGCTGCCTACGGCACTCGCGGCGGTGCTGGTGATCGGTCTCACTTCAGGGGTCAATTTCATGGTATTGCGCCTCTGGGCCTTTTCGCATGCAAAGTCTGGGGGCGACGTGGCGCGCGAGACGTTCAAGTTCGACCGCAAGTCCTTCATGCTGTCGGATCACAATTCACCGATATTGCGCCGGCGCGCGTGGGTGCTCTCGCGCGCACTCGCCAAGGCTATTCCGGGTCGCGGTACCGTTCTCGATCTCGGTTGCGGCGACGGACAGGTCGCATTCTCGCTGATGCGCCTCAGGCCCGATCTTCAGGTCGAGGGTGTCGACATCGTGCCGCGCGCCAAGACGCTCGTGCCCGTCCGTCAATACGATGGAGTGACGCTGCCCTACGAGGACAAGAGCTTCGACTATGTGACAATCGTCGATGTGCTGCATCACACGAACGATCCGGTACCGATTCTACGCGAAGCGTGCCGGGTCGCGAGAGAGGGCGTCGTCATCAAGGATCATCTGCGCGAAGGTTTCCTTGCGCAGGCGACTCTTGCGATCATGGACTGGATCGGCAATTTCGGCGACGGCGTTCCCATGCCCTACAACTACCTCAGCCGCGACGAGTGGCAGGCGGCGTTCTTTGCCGCCAAGCTCGAAATGGTGACCAGTACCGAAAAGGTTGGTGTCTATCTCCCGCCGATCTCATGGATCGCGGACCGCCATCTTCACTTCGTGGCGCTGACAAGGCCCAAGGCCTAGAGTCCGGCCCTTTTGGGGGCTTTCCAGTTCAGCCTGAATGGTTATGGTGGCCGCCGTTTTGCGGGAGGCTTTCCATGCGCAGTGCAATGATCGTCTGGGGCGGCTGGGACGGCCATGATCCGGAAGCGTGTGCAGCGATCTACCGGCGCTGGCTGCATGAGGACGGTTTTTCGGTGCGCGTCGAAACCGACACGGCTGTCTTCGGTGACCCGTCGATTTCCGAGCTCTCGCTGATCGTTCCCATCTACACGATGAGCAAGATCGAGCGTGAACACGCGCAGAACCTTGCGAAGGCAATTGAAGGCGGCGTTGGCCTCGCAGGCCACCATGGCGGTATGAGCGACGCCTTCCGCGATTCCGTCGACTATCAGTTCGTCGTGGGCGGCCAATGGGTCGCGCATCCGGGCAACATCATCGACTTCACGGTGGACGTTACCAAACCCGACGATCCGATCATGCAGGGCATTCCGTCCTCGTTCGCCTACAAGTCCGAACAGTACTACATGCATATGGACCCGTCCGTCGAAGTGCTCGCGACAACGACCTTCTCCGGCGAACATGCGGCGTGGACAAAGGGCGTTGTCATGCCGGTCGTCTGGAAGCGGATGTATGGGAGCGGCAAGGTGTTTCATTGCACGCTCGGTCATCGCGTGACCGAGTTCGAGGTGCCTGAAATGGCGACCATCGTCCGCCGGGGGATCAACTGGGCTGCGCGGGAATAGTCGCGGCCCGTTTCACACCGCAATCACGGCGGTTTGCCCGCCCGTGACTTGAAACTTGCTCCAATTGGGCGCCGTTTCTGACCTCAGCAATCCAGGGGCGGGGGCGAAGATGGCCGCGATGGACCAAGGCATGCCGATGGGCGCTGCGCCGAATGCAGCCGGCCGAACAACCGCGGCTGTCCTAAGCTTCATCGGAGGCGTCTGCGGGGTCGCTGTCGTCTCTTTGATGCTTGCATGGCCCGATGGCGCGTCGACCTTCGGCGTGAAGCCGAGCGCGGATCCAGTTGTCTTGTCGCTGTTAGGCGTGGGCGTTCTGTTCATGCTTGCGGGTGGCGTGTTGACGCTGCCGCGCATGGGTTTGGGCGGCGCAATCGTGTTGACGGGCTCCCTGTTCTGGCTCGCGGGCTGCATCGCTCTAAAATCCATGAGCTGGACCCTAGCCGCCCCAGCTTTCTTCTCATTTCTCGGCGCGCTTACTGGTCTCATTGGGAATGACCGGCAGGAAAGCGTGACGGACACCAGGCTGATCTACCGGCAGCGCTCACTCACGCGCATCACCCATTGGGTGTGGGCGGTAGCGATGTTCTTCCTGCTGCTTTCGGGTCTGCAGATCTTCAACGCACGGCCGAACCTCTATCTCGGGCAGCAGTCCGGGTTCGAGTTTCAGAACTCGTTTCTCGACATCTATGTTGCAACGACGTCGGATGGAAAGCCGGTCGGGCAGACCAAGCTGTTCGGGCAGGTTTACGACACGACAGGTGTCCTCGGCGTCAGTGGAAGCGCCGACCGACCGTCGTTCACTGCCTTTCCGGGCTGGATCACGATCCCGTCGTATCGCGACCTCGGCACCGGCCGCGTCGTCCACTTCTTCTTTGCGTGGATTCTCGTCGGCACGCTCGCCGTTTGGCTGATCAATGCGATCGCGACGGGGCATCTCTGGCGGGACATCATCCTCAAGCCACGCGATATCCGCGAGCTGCCAGCGGACATCGTCGCCCACATCAAGCTGAAATTCGAACATGGCAAGAGCTACTCGCCCCTGCAGAAAGTCGCGTACTTCACCGTATTCGTGATCCTCTTCCCACTGATCATCCTCACGGGGTTGACCATGTCGCCGACCATGGACTCGGCGTGGCCATGGCTGCTCGAACTTTTCGGTGGGCGACAGACGGCGCGCACCATTCACTTCCTCACGATGCTCGCGCTGGTTCTGTTCTTCATCGTCCATATCGTGATGGTGGTGCTTGCCAACCCGATCAACGAACTGCGCTCGATGATCACAGGCTACTACCGGACCAATGCAAAGCACGACGCGGAGAAGATCGATGGTTGAGCTGATCGTTTCCCGCCGCCGGTTCCTCACCGCGTCTGCAGCGGGTGTGTCGAGTCTTGTACTTGCCGGCTGCGATCAGTTCGATTCAGTCCTCGGACAGCGCGACAGCCAGGTGCGTGATTTCCTCGAGCGCGCGAACTCGCTGACTTATCAAGCGCAGCGGTTGATTGCCGGATCGGAATCGCTTGCCCACGAATACTCCGCCAGCGAAATTCGCCAGGGACAGCGTCCCAACGGTTCGACCGATCCGCAGACACCCGAGTATCTCGCGATGGTCGCCAATGGCTTTGCCGACTACCGGCTCAAAGTCACGGGCCTTGTTGAGCGCGAGCTCAGCTTTTCACTCGACGAACTCCGCAACATGCCGGCGCGCAGTCAGATCACGCGGCACGACTGTGTCGAAGGTTGGAGCTGCATCGCCAAATGGTCGGGCACGCAGCTTGGGCCAATCCTCCAGCAGGCGGGCGTCAAATCGAACGCCCGGTTCTGCGTCTATCATTGCTTCGACAGTCTTGGAGGCGGGCTATCCGGAGCCGAGCCCTACTATGAGAGCTCGGATCTTATTGACGCGTCGCATCCGCAGACGATCCTCGCCTATGGACTGAACGAGGCGGCGTTGCCGGTCTCGAACGGCGCTCCGGTCCGGCTCAGGATCGAACGCGCGCTGGGATACAAGCAGCCCAAATTCCTGCACACGATCGAGCTGGTCGACAGCTTCGCCCGGTTTGGGCAAGGGCAGGGCGGCTACTGGGAAGACCACGGCTACGATTGGTACGGGGGGATCTAGCCCTACGCCGGCCCGCCAACCCGCTGCTGGTTAACCTTTTATTAACATTGTTGCCATCGCCCCTCGGTCCTCTGCTATTCTGGTCTTTGGCGAGACAAAGGGCGGGGAATGTCATGCTTCGGATGGTCAAGACCGGTGTGGCCTGGGCTGCCCTACTGGCCGCATTGGCGGTGCCGGTAGGCATTGTGGCCATTCCGCTGGGAGCATTGGCGCAGGAAGCCCCCGTGGTTCAGCTGCTCGCCCAGTCAGGCGCTTTTGCCGGCAAATGGGTTTATCGCAGCTTCGATATTTCGAACGACCCCAAGAAGTCGCTGAGCAACATCGCCCTGGGTCAGAGCGAACTTACGCTGACCGAATCCGCAAATGGTCAGATCGCGGGAACGCGCACGGGGCAGGGAACGACTTACCAGCTCGCCGGCACCGCGCGCTATGCAGCCAAGGTAGGCGCCACGATTCGTCTCCACGGCACCGCGACCATCGGCGGCAAGAACTACAACTACGACTATTTCGGCTATTTGATCCCCTCATGGTCGGTGTCTTCGGGTCTGCCGGATACGATCCTTGGAACCGTGCTGCGCTCCGATCCTGCAAACCCAACCAATGCGCCGGTAATCGCTTCCTTCTCGGCGGTCCGCGAATAGCCGCCGTTAGCCAATCCTGCACCACAGGATGAGTGTGCGCGGGCGCCTCGGCGCCCGTTCTGTTATGACTGCCCCTCATGTATGCGTTGCGTATTGCGTATCAGCGTCACAAGAACCTGCTGAGGCACTTCGGTGCAGGCTCGGCGTTGTTCATCGCGACGCTGGTCGTGACGATGCCGATGCCTTCTGGTCAGGCTGAACCCGAACTCAGACCATCGGTTCAAGCCGCCGAGGGGTTCACGGTCACCAGAGCCGGTGCATTGACGCCCCTTCTTAGCAGCCGACCGATGGACGAGGCGACCGGCCTCGCTTTCGTGCCCGCAACCGGCCCGCTCTGACTTAATTCGGTACGCTCACCCCTGATTGCGTGGCAAAGGCGCGAATGGAACTCCGCAGCAAGGATCGCGTTACGCCAAATTGGCGGCGCTGAGCGGAAGCGCCGCCCCTAAAGCTATTGGACGATGACGTCGGGGCAGTTTCTAGTTCTCATTATCATCCTCGCCGTGATCGTCGTGGTCGCGGTATTTGCCCTCGCCGCCTGATCAGGCGCTCGCCTCTGCGGCACGATTGAGTGCTGCGACGGCGCGATCGGTAAGGTCTTCGGCATCTTCCACCGACAAGGCATAGCCCGGATAACCGACCTTCAAATCGATCGCGCCCTCGGTCTCCATCGTCACGATGAAGAGCGATGGACCGAACATGTCGATCGTCACGCCGCCGCTTCCGCTATCGATCGAAAAGGTACCGTATTTCATCACACCCTGCGATGCGCCCGCCGTCGTGATCGCGATACCGTCGAGCCGGCGGCGATGCGTCATGGTCGGGATCGCTTCCTTGCGAATGACTTCCCAGGTGGCGAGTTTAAGGATCGAAGCCGATTCCTGATCACGCGCGATCGTCGAGATCAGCTTGAACGAGAGATCGGCAGCCATCGCCCAGAAGTCGGGCGTGATCTTGTGATAGGTGCGCAGGATGTCGATGTAGCAGCCGAGCGCGGTGACCGGCAGCGGTGGCTTCATCATGCGCCGGAGCTCAACCGTCGACAGGATCGTCATCTCGTCGAGGCCCCACTTCTCGCCTGCCGCCACGAGGAATGCGGCACCGACCGCGCCGTGGATCGTCGTGCGATGCGCTTTGAGCGCGGCGTGAAGCTGAGCGACAACATTGGCCCCCAGCCGTCGCTCCGCCGAGAGGCTCGCATTGATGGGATTGGGAACGCTGGTCTTCGGAAACCGGATCGCCGGCTGATAGGGCTTGGTACCGCTATCCGACTTTTTGGGCATGCCTTGCTCGAGCGAAGGCGGCAGGCCGATCTGCACCGGCGCCTGGCGCTCCATCGTCTCCGGATCGGCGAGATATTTGAAGAGCTGGTCGAAGAGCATCGAGCCGCCCTGCGCATCGACAATGGTGTGGTCGATGGTCATGACCATGTGGTGAAGGTCGGCCCCCTCATGTGTGCGCACAAGCACGACGCGGATGCGCGGAAGCTTCTCTTTGTTCACCGGGATTGGGCGCTTGGCCTCGTCGGCCTGGATCTTCTTCCAGGCGTCCGGATTGGGGTCGGTTACGACCTTGATCGGTACTTCGGCCGTGCCGCGCGTATCGAACCAGGGGTTCGGATAGACGAAAGGCGGCACAGACTTGTAGGTGTAGCCGTCGTAGCGGATATGGGCGTTGAGGACAGGATGTTGCCTCTGCAACCATCTGAAGGCGCGCCGCAGGAGTTCGGGGGTCAGCGGCCCATGAACGTGCGAGCATCCGGAGGCGATCAGGCCCCCGAAGCCGTGCAAATAGTGGAAAATCCGCTCCTGCTCGCCTACGGGGCGGGTTTCGACGATCGAAAGTTCCTCAGCCAGCGCCACTTACCTTACTCCAACTCTGTCCGTTCCAGACCATTGAGGCCGCCGCGAGAATGGTTATCATAGGTTAAATACCGTCAGTCGGGGTAAAAGCCATGAGTAATGTTGAACAGTCGATCCTGGGCCATATCCGCGAGCTTGCCGCGGCGTCCAATGTGACAGTTACCCGGGACACGGGGCTGCTCGATACGGGCCTGCTCGATTCGATCAATCTGGTTGGTCTCATCCAATTTCTTGAAGAGAAGTTTGAGGTGAAGATTCCCGACAGCGACATCGGCGCCGACCTCTTCACGTCCCCGGCGACGCTCATCGCTTACGTCGAGAAGCGCCTCGGGGTCACGGCGGCGCCGCGCCCCGAAGCCGTTACGGCCTAGGCCGTTTCCATCAGCTTGCCGCGGAGCACCTTACCCGCGGCACTCTTGGGCAGTTCGTCGCGGAACTCGACGATGCTCGGCACCTTTTCCGACGACAGCCGCTCGCGGCAGTGACGGGTCAGCGCTTCGGGCGCGACTTCGTCTTTGCGCACGACCACTGCCTTGAGACGCTGGCCGCCTGGATTGCGCGGATCGGCGACGCCGACGACGCAGACTTCGGCAACGGCGGGGTGGGTGAGGAGAACTTCCTCGACCTCGAATGGATCGACCTTGTGGCCGGAGACCTCGATCAATAGCTTCAGGCGGCCCTTGATGTAGAGGTGGCCGTTGTCGCCGAGCCCGCCGATGTCGCCCGTGTGGAACCGGCCGTTGCGGATCGTCGACGCATTGCTCTCCGCCGAGTCGAGATAGCCCTTGGTCACCCAGGGAGCAGTAACGACCACCTCACCGAAGCGGGGGCCGAACGGATTCTCGGCCGGTTCGATCCAGAGCTGGAGGCCTTCAACCGGCAACCCGCACGAGTCCCAGGTCCAATTCGGACCCACGTCGGCGTTGATCGAGATGGCGAGGCACTCGGTCGAGCCGTAGCTCTGGATGATGTCCTTGCCGAAGCGCGCCTTGAAGTTGCGGTAGGTCTCCTCGCGCATGGCGATGGCGCCTGACTGCACTTTGCGCAGAGCGCTGAAATCGAGGTTGTCCTTGATGGACGACAGCGCGTCGAACATGAAGGGCACGCCCATCAGCAACGTGACGCCGTTCTCTTCGATCGCCTTGGCGAAGCGGCCGCGCGAGAGCGCGAAGGGCTGCGGGTCGCTCCAGTAGAACGTCGTGGCGTTGAAGGTCGCCATGAACACGGCGCTCAGGAAACCCATCGCATGGCTTCCCGGCATCATGTTGATCTGGATGTCGGTCGGCAGCGTGTCACCCATCATGCCGGCTATGAGCTCTCCATGGGTATGGGGAACCACCTTGGGGATGCCGGTCGAGCCAGAGGAAAACATGTAGAGGGCATCGTCATCGGGTCCGACAATCGGCAGCTTGCCGAGTGGGTAGCGCTCGAGTTCGGCCACCGCGTCGCGGCCCGTTCCACCCGAGACGAAGAGCGGGTAGTGCCCGGCCCCGCCCAAATCGGCAATCAGGTTGGCGCCCGCTTCAGCGTAGGGAGCGGAGGCAATCACCGCGCGAACGTGGGCCTTGCGCGCGGTCATCGCCAATTCGGCCCGCGGTGCAAGAGCATTGAGCGGCACCGCAATGCCACCGGCGGCCATGACTGCATAAGCGAGGATCAGCAGGTCAGGGCCGTTGACCATCAGGATACCGACGGGGGTGCCCTTGACGACACCGCGATCGCCAAGTCCGGTGGCAATGCGCCCGGCGCGTTCGGCCACCTCAGGATAGGTTGTGAATACGCCGTCCTTCTTGAGACCGCTCTGCGGGCGGCCCTTGTTGGTTACGTCGACAAATTTCTCGTAAAGCATCGGACCCTTCCCTCACTCACAGCTACTCATTGGTAACTCTATACCGGGTTTCGCGGGGAGGGCTACACCGACTGCCAAAATGGTCAATCCGAAGGCGTCGATTTTGTAGCCTGCCCTAGGAGTTTGCGGGGTCCACCAGGGAGATTCTCAGCTCAGCGGAATCCTGACCTTGCCCTTGCCTGATTGGTAAATCGCCGACAGTTCAGCATAGAGCGTAGTGAGGTCGTCGACCCGCGCCGTTAACCTTTCTTTCGCGCCCCGATCGAGGCTGGCGATCATGGCGTTGATGCCGTGGCTCGTAAAGAACGCGTTGGTCCGGTTGTAATAGTCGCGATCGGGCGCAGGGGCTGCGCGATCTGGATCGGCGACCGCATAGACCTCGCGCAGGATGCGGATGTCGTGCGGGATGTTGAAGGTGTCCCGCGTGTCCTCGTAGGAGAACAGATAGTAGAAATTGTCGAAGCCCGACCAGGTGATCCCGCTCAGACAGAGCGAGCAGGGTTCGTGCGTTGCAAGGAAGATGCAATCCTTGGAGTCGGGGCGCTTCTCCCGTGGCAGCTCGAAGAAGCGCTTAATGGCGTGGATTTCGCCATGCCAGAGCGGATTGCTGCTCTCATTGTTCGTCTCGCCGACAATTAGCGAGAGATCCGATTTGCGAAGGATCGCCGCGCCAAAGATTTTGTCGCCCTTCTCCGTGATGCGCGCGCGGCTGAGAGGGGCGAGGTCGTGCTCGATGACGTCGAGCAGGCGATCGATGAGCTGGGCCGTTTCCATTCCGCCAGTCAGGGCTAGGGGCAGGGCCCGAGTCAAGTCAGATGGCAAATCGCAGAACGAGCTTGCCGGTCTGGTCGAAGAAGCGGAGTTCACCCTCCGTGGCTTCCCACATGCGGGCAGCGGCGAGCGCGGCGAAGTAAGCCGCTTCCTGCTTCATGGTGTCCGGGCAGGCCTTGCGGGTGGACACAATCGAGCCAATCCGAATGGTATTGCTCTCGATGACGATAGGCGCAAACCAGGAATTGCAGCCGCCACTGCCCGCCGCCTTCATCTCTTCCGTGATCTTGAACGTCGAGCGATCCGTTGGCGGAACCTCGCCGGAAATCTCAATCGCGGTCCAGGTGGAACCGATGATGGCAGGCGCCATGGCCATGGATCGAGCCTCAGCAGCTAGAGGATAGAGGCCGGCGAGCAGCGCGACCAGAATGGCAAACTTGAAGAGTACGCGCATACGCGGCCTCCTGAGATCACATGAAGAAGCATACGATTGTGATCGAAATCCGAGATGCCTGCGTCAGGTTCCTCTCACGATGGTCCAGGGCGTGTCGAATTCGTACTCTTCGAGGTTGATGCCTTCACCGGCGCGATCGACCACAATGAAGTCACTCTCGGCCTCGAGCGGTGTCAACACGCCATGCCAGACATTCATGCCGATATTGATGCCCTGGCCCGGGGCTGTGAGAAAGGCGTGCGGCTTGCCGGGGGATCCGTTTTCATCGGGTGCGACGATTGCAAGGAAGGGGCGAGGCGCAAGGGGATAGAAGGCTTGGCTCCCGAGCGGATGACGTTCGACGAGCCTGAGGACATAGGGCAGGCTAACCGGCTTGCCGCGAAAAAGCGAAATGATCGGGCGTGGGTTGATTCCGCCCAGCTGAATGGCGGCGAGATCGTGATAGCGCTCGGTATTGCCGGCGTTGATGGGATAGTGCTGTGCGCCCTCCATCTCGATCACCTGGCCGAAGGGCGCAAAATCCCTGCGAGACAGCGGTTCGGCGCGGATTTCGTTCAAGGCGCGGTGACCTTTACGGTGTTGGCCTTCTCGTCGCTGCCCATGTAGACCGCCAGCAGCTTCACATCGACCGGCCCAAGATTGGTGCCGTTGTGCGGCCAGTTCATCGCCTCAAGTAGAGAGTCGCCCGCTTTGTAGACGCGCGTGCCCTTCTCGCCATAGTCGACGGTCAATTCGCCTTCGAGGACGTAGGCAAAGAGCGGCACCTCGTGTTCATGCCAGCCCGTCGAGACGCCCGGCGCGAGCGTTACGATCGCCGCTGTGACATTCGCGGCACCCGGCGGATACTGGATCGGTGTGCCGAGAATGTCGGTGCCCGATTTGAGCAGCGGCGTCAGCAGTGCCTGGTAGTTCGCCGGCGTCTGGTCCTCGGCGACCAGCGGGGTCGCGGTCAGCGCTAGCGCGACGGCGACGAGCCAGGGTTTCATTCAGCAAGCTTTCCGAAGAGCCGCAGCCGCGAGACGCCACCATCGGGGAAGATGTTGAGTCGGACGTGCGTGACGGGTCCGATCGGGTTGACCTTGTCGAAGCGATGGATTGCGTCTGCCTTGAGCTTTTGCGGGCCGATCAGTTCGGGCCAGAACATCGATGAGGCGATTACGGTCTCATCGAGATCGTTGAGTCCACGCCCGAGATCGGTCGCAAGCATTGAGAAGCTGTCGGGGTAGTTGCCCTTGTAGTGTGCCGTGTCGATCTCGATGTGCTCGATCATGCCGCGCGCTCCGAGCGCGACGATGATCCAGTCGTTGCCCGGTGTGCGGCGTCGCCGTGTCTCCCAGCCGTCGCCCATATCGAGGCCGCGTCCGGGCGCGAGCAGACGGTGGAAGGCGCCGTAATGCGCGTCGGAGTAGGCGACGACCCGGCCGCCATTGAGTCCGGAGGCGAGGTCGAGCTGCTTGCCGCGCATGGCGTTGGCGTCGATGTGCGGCTCGCCGAAGACGCGCAAGCGCGCGACGCCACCGTCAGGATAGATATGGAGCCGAACGTGACTCCAAACGCTTTCGGACTGCGAACGCAGGTAATGATGTGCCGAGGGTCCGAGCGGGGAGAGCGGCAAGATTTCCGTCCAGGCTGTGCCTTCCCCGGGCTCGCCTTTCACATTGGCCGCCTCGATGCGGCAGGCTGGCGGGTAGTTGCCGGTGAAGTGTGAGGTATCGACATCGAAGCCACGGATCACGCCGGGCGCGGCCAGTCGCACGATGGCGTAGTCATTGCCGGCCGTGCGCTTGCGTCGGCTTTCCCAGCCATCCATCCACTTGCCGTTGTCGTCGTATTTGTCCGGAACGAATACGGCCGGCGCATCGGCCAGCATGCGGCTGACCTCAGCGAAGAAGTCATCGGTCGCGTAAAGCGCCTTTGCGCCCAACCCGCCTGAGGCAAGGTTCACAGCGCTGCGGGCAAAGTCGGGAATTGATTCGGATTTGGTGACGGGCGCTTCGCTCATCTGGCGGCCTTCTGGCTGAACACCGATGAAATAGCGGAAAGCACCGGGACGGCAAAGGGCTGGCTCCGCAAAGGGTTGCCGTTTGACTGACGTCTCACCCAGCAAACGGGAAGGTTTCAGAAAGGATTGAAGTGCAGACTTCCTTCATGGCGATACCGCGTCTCAAGGAGGAAGAGGCCGTCTCTGCGCTGGAGGACACTCCGCAGAGCGATCTCGTTCGCAACCTGTTGGCCTGGGTGCATGACCTGCTCTCCGAAAAGGTCGCGCCCGACACGACCATTCCCTGGGAAGACGGCGAAGACCGGAGCTCCGAAGCCGTCGAAGACTGATGCTCGAACAGATAGAGGCCTTCCAGAAATGGGCAGGGGCGCCAATCGTCGCGCTCGCCCAGCATTACTGGTGGCTTCTGATTTTCCTTCTTGGCGCCGGCGTCGCGTACCTGTTCTTTCCAAATACCGGCCGCGACAACGGTAGCGACGTCACCACTGGTCTTGGCGAGGACGGCGATGGCGACGGGGGCGGAGACAGCGGCGGTGGCGATGGAGGAGGCGGCGACTAGTCCCACCAGCCATTCGCATCAGCGCTTGGCGCGATAGTCCGCAATGACCTCGTGTGCGCCGCTGGTCTCGGCTTCGTGGCCGGGCTCGCGGTAAACCTCAGCGATGCCGGTCGCGTACCACTCCTTCATCGAAGGCAGGTCGCGCAGCCGCGCGAGATAATCGAGGGACGCTTCCGCCATCGGCAAGTCGTAGGACTGCACCCGGAAAGCCACGGGGCAGAAAAAGGCATCGGCCGTGGTGAACTTGGCGCCGGCGAGGAATGGTCCGCCGAACCGCTTGAGGCCATCGGCGAAGAGCGCGTCGAGCCGATCGAGGTTGCCTTGCAACGCCGCATCGATCGAGGGACGCCTGCAGCGGATCCCGACACTCATGCCGCACTGGTTGCGCAGTGCGCTGAAACCGGAATGCATCTCTGCCGCGGCCGAGCGCGCCCAACTTCGGGCCGCCAGATCGGCCGGCCAGACCTCCGGATGCTTTTCGGCGACGTGGAGCGCAATAGCGAGCGAATCCCAGACCTTGATCGGTCCGTCGTCGAGCACCGGCACGAAGCCGGTGGGCGAGAATTTGCTGAACTCGGGATAGGACGGGCCGTTCTCGGGAAAGTAGTGCTGTCTTTCCTCGAACGGGATTCCAAGGGTCTTGAGCAGCGACCAGGCGCGCAACGACCAGGTCGAATAATTCTTGTTGGCGATGTGAAGGGCGTACATTCGTTTTCTTTCTTGCTCTGGCGCGAACGACCCAAGGCTCGTTCGCCCAACCGCTAAAGCTCCTGGAGGATGGCGCGCAGTCTCAAAAGCGCGATGCGTTCAACTTCGGCACAGGCGGTCGCGAACTCGGTGTCGCGATCATTGCCGATGCGTTTTCGGAACGCCTCCATGATCATCGCCTTGGTATTGTCCCTTACGGCGATGATGAAGGGAAAGCCGAACTTCTCAACATAAGCCTTGTTGAGCTTTGTGAATTCGGCGCGCTCTTCATCTGTTAGTTCATCGAGCCCGGCGCTTGCCTGCTCGGCGGTCGAAGCCTCGGTGAGGCGCTTTGCAGCGGCGAGTTTGCCTGCAAGGTCGGGATGCGCGCGCAGTACACCCATCTGCTCGTCGCGCGTTGCGAGCCGGAACTGGCTGCGCAGTGCGAAATGGAGGCCCGTCGCGGTATCGTTGGTCGGGCCAAGTTCGCCATAGAAGGCCCGCTCCGCAATCCACTGGCTGTGCTCAAAGATCGAGCCGAACTTTTCGACGAAGGTTGCGCGGTCCATTTCGGAGGGAGTGAGCACAGGCGCGTCGCACGGGTGGGTCTTCATCCAGTGCTCCGCGATGTCGATGCGCCGGGCGATCCAGACCTTTTCCTTTTCACGCACGTAGTCGAGGAAACGCTTGAGACCCGCGAAACGGCCCGGCATGCCGACCAGCCGGCAGTGCAGCCCGAGCGACATCATCTTGGGCATGCCGCGGCGGCCTTCCTCGTAGAGAACGTCGAAGCTGTCCTTCAGGAACTGGAAGTATTCCTCGCCATTGTCGAAGCCCGGCGCCGTGACGAAGCGCATGTCGTTGGCGGCGAGGGTGTAGGGAATGATCAATTGCGGCCGTCCTTTGTGCGGTCGCCAATAGGGCAAATCGTCATCGTATGTGTCCGACACATAGGCGAAGCCGCCTTCCTCCGAGACGAGATCGACCGTCTGGAGTGAGGAGCGTCCGGTGTACCAGCCAAGAGGACGCGAGCCTGTCGCGGCAGTGTGGAGGCGGATGGCCTCGCGGATCGAGTCGCGTTCCTCGGCCTCCGGCATATCCTTGTGCTGGATCCATTTGAGGCCGTGGCTCGCTATCTCCCAGCTCGCCTCCTGCATTGCGGTGACTTGCTGAGGTGCGCGCATCAAGGCAGTCGCGACCCCATAAACCGTCACCGGCAGCTTGTGCTCGGTGAAGTAGCGCCAGAGCCGCCAGAAGCCGGAGCGTGCGCCGTACTCATACATCGACTCCATATTGGCGTGGCGCTGGCCGGGCCAAGGCTGCGCACCAATCACGTCGGAGAGGAAGGCCTCCGATGCGGCGTCGCCGTGGAGCACATTGTTCTCGCCGCCTTCCTCGTAGTTGAGGACGATCTGCACCGCGACATAGGCGCCGCCGGGCCAGCGGGCGTCGGGTGGGGTGCGGCCGTAGCCGAGCATGTTGCGGGGGTATCTCATTGCGGCACCTGAAGCGCCTCTCGGGCGATGCTGTCGCTTGTTAACAAGGCCGGTTGCCAGCGCAAATGGGCGGCTGTGCGCAAATCTGGACCAAACGGTAAAATTTTGGCCCAAACCCCCTTGGATTGGCCGATATTATTGCTGATAGTCGGGCGAACAGAGCGAGAAAGTAGCCAATGGCGGGTTCCGGACGGCTGACGACCCACGTCCTCGACACCATGCACGGCAAACCGGCTTCGGGCATGCGGTTCGACCTCCTGATGCTGCACGGCGACCACAGCGATCACCTGGTTTCCGGCGAGACGAATGCCGACGGAAGGGCGCCCGGGCCGCTGCTCGAGGGCCAGCATTTCCATTCCGGCGGCTATGAGCTGATCTTCCACGTCGGCGACTATTTTGCCGGGCTCGGCATCAAGGACGCCAAGCGCTTCCTCGACACGGTCCCAGTGCGGTTCAACATCACCGAAGATTCGCATTATCACGTGCCGCTCTTGGTCTCGCCGTTCTCCTACTCGACATATCGGGGGAGCTGAGATGGGTCGTCCATCCCCTCAGTCGGAACTCCCTTCTCCCCTTGCGGGAGAAGGTGGCTCGGCCCAAAGGGCCGAGACCGATGAGGGGACGCTGAGCCTGAACCAGGTCGAGAGTTCGAAGCGGATAAAGACCTTCGCGAAGACCCTCAGGCGCAGTCAGACCGATGTCGAAAAGAAGATGTGGTCCGTGCTCCGCGATCGTCGCTTCGACAAGTTCAAGTTTCCTTTCCAGCACAGTGGGATCCGAAGCTTGGAATTCACGTGACTTGAAGTCGCGGC
>JADMIO010854416.1_pt1 | contig 56297 bp, 43 predicted proteins | sample 8958161 | NCBI WGS metagenome assembly JADMIO01 (sample SAMN16585339, study PRJNA669376) | soil metagenome | isolation source: Crop rotation soil | place: USA: Cullars Rotation, Alabama | collected 2011
TGCCGGTTCCCGCGTCGGTCCGTCGATACTGGCTTTTTCTACAGCCTCGTTAGGCCGCATGCGCGCGAACGATACGTATCGCTTGGCCACGGAGCATTCACGTCTTTGGGACGACGTTAGTCTACGCAAACTTGCTGAATACGTTCAGAATGAGAGTCTCGATGTGGGCTGCCGTCTTGTTTTCGCCGACCTTGAGCGAGTTCGGATGGCCACAACCGTTGCGCAGCTTGAGGGCAACCTCCAGTTCGTGTTTGACGCTCTTGCCGATCACGGAGATCTTTTCGGCGACCTGCAGGAACTCGAACTCATTCATGCGCGCGAGATCGTCGGCAGTCTTAGCCGGACGCCATTTGGCATCCCGTTTTGATGCCTCTGCGTTGAACGCCGCGAGCTCCTTTGCGACGACATGATCGTAAAGGAGAGCGAGGGCGCCCACCCAGGACAAGACGATCGCCGCTCGATACAGGTGCGCCTCAAAACACGAGATGGACTCTTCTACAAAGGCGGCCACATCCGCGTTGGCGATCTTGGGAAGAAAAACGCGCAACTCGACCGCCGTTTTGGTCGCCTTGCTCGGTCCAGTGCCAACGAGCGTGCGAACTTCGTCACGGCCCGCCTCACCCAAATCCCATCCGTCCTTCAACCGTATTGCGCGGCCCTTCGCCGATGAGAGTAAACCCGAGACGTTCCAACGCCGAGCAACTCTAAGACCCGCCGACTCGGCAATATCCATGATCTGAGCCACCGATTTTGGGCCCACGGGATCGGCGGCAACGCAGATCAGTAGCTTCTGAGTGCGATTTAGCGACGGCGAGGCGAGCGCTTCGCGAAGCTGTGTGTCACTTAGCAAGCTTGGCCGCGACCTCTGACTGTGTGGCAGCGGAGAGCGAGAAGACGTTCTTCGCGCTCTCTACGAGCTTGTCCTGCTTTACAAGACTGCGGATGTGCTTCGTGAGATTGTCACTCATGCTCGTCTTGTAGTAGGCGCTCGCCGTTTTCATCTCCGTCAGCAATTCTTGACGAGTGAACGTGTCACGCTTGGCGATGAGATTGAACCGCGCAGCTGCCGCGATCGCCAAGTCTGGGCCGGATGAGACCTGTAGTCGGGCGGCAATAGATCCGGTCGTAAGCGTCGGAAGCTCGCCAGTCGGAGTCGTGCTTGACTGGGCCGCAGTCTGTGTCGCGTTCGGATTGGCTTGGTTATCAGCACTTCTGCTGTTGTTGGTATCGCTGCTGGCGCGGCGAAGGTCCGCGAGCGCGCTGAGCAGGCCGGGAAGCTCGTTCTTGAGAAACTCCTCCGAACCCTCGTAGTCGACTTCAATCTCTCCGAGCTTGATGCGAATTTTGCTAGCCATCCTGTGCCCGCCGTCATCGGCATGAAAGGGAAAGGAAATCTGCGGCGGATTAGCCGTCACGGCTAGTACTGGTATGAGCAGATGCTTACACGCCGCCGGGGCCCGTTGCGGCCTAACGCCAAAGTTAAGCTGCGGCCGATTCAATAAAAGCGCGTGCGCAGCATGCGCAATCCTTAAATCGGCCGTCAGCTTCAACGCCACGTTAGAGCGCGCGGAGTAGTGGGCGGGTATCAACCCCGGGAGGGCATCGACCCTCGTCACGCATTCGCGCGCGTGGGCTGGCGCCGCGGACCGGCGCGTTCCGGTTTCTTCGTCGCGATCGGAACGCGCGCGCAGCAACCCAACGACTTCATCGAGGTCCACAGGCCGCGGCGCGTGTGCGCGGGTGCGTCGACTCTGGCCCAGGCGAGCGTCGGGCCGGCGCACGAGCGAGCCTTCTTGGGGCGAGGGCGCTTCGTTGGCGCGCGATGCCTACAAACAAAAACAAGTTGCACCATGCTCGCGCTCTAACGCTAATTAGAAGGCGACGTTCGGCCGCGCTTTCCAAGAACAACTGCCACGAATCGCCGTCTAACGTGCATTCAGAGAATTCACCTAAGCACCTGCAGAGTACCGCGTTATGCCGCGACGGATCGCTGCGAAGCCGCGAAAAGACGGCGAATGACCGCCATCTAACGCGCAAAAATAGTCAAGAAACCCGCGAGCGTCCCCAGGAACAGGACACGCCTCAGCCGGGCAACCAGAGTCGCGCCTCACAGCGAATCTGCCGGACTACGCACTCCCAACCCACCACGGTTCAGCACGTGCGTATAGATCATCGTCGTGCGAACGTCGCTGTGCCCAAGCAGTTCCTGCACCGTCCGAATGTCGGACCCGCTCTCCAGGAGGTGCGTCGCGAACGAATGACGGAACCTGTGACAGCTCGCGGTTTTCGCGATTCCGGCCGCCCGCACCGCCGCACGCACGGACCGCTGTACGACCGTTTCGTGAAGATGGTGACGGCGCCGAACGCGGTCAACATCCACGATGGTTCGTGTCGCTGCGAACACATAGTGCCAACCCCATTGGGTCTCCGCGTTCGGATACTTCCGCGTGAGCGCATACGGAAGCTCCGTCGTGCGCACGTCGTTCCGCTTGTCGATCTCGAACACCTCCCAATTCCGCTTCAGGTGACGCCGAAGCGATTCCACGCACGACTCAGGCAGCGGCGTCCGCCGATCCTTCTCCCCTTTTCCTGAACGAACGACGATTTCGCGACGATCCACATCGACATCCTTCACTCGAAGCCACATGCACTCCATCAGTCGAAGACCGCTGCCGTACATCAGCCGCGCCGCCAGCCGCACCGGCTCTTCCAGTTGTGCCAGAATGAGCCGTACCTCGTCCCGACTCAGCACGACCGGCACGCGCGGCGGCCGGGTCGCAGGCGCGATGCCATCGACTCGATCGAGCTCGCGCGACAAAACTCTGCGATACAAGAACGTGATCGCTGCCAGGGCCTGATTCTGAGTGGCGAGAGCAACCTTTTCCTCGATCGCTAATGCCGAGAGAAACCTCCGAACGTCGTCCTGCACCAGATCGCGCGGATGCCGCCGGTCATTGAAGAGGATGAAGCGGCGAATCCAATGGACGTACGCCTCCTCCGTCCGTGGGCTATACCGCAGTTCGCGCAGCCGACGACGAACGATCTCCATGAATCGAAAGCGTCGCTCCGCATCCGGCTTCGCCGTCAAGTGCAGGAGCGGAATTCTCTCGCCAAATTCCATGCGCGCAATCTGCGCGGCGTACCGACGTCCGCAGCATCAATTCGTCGCGCGCACCATCGAAACTCGGCCACCCGCTCCGCGCCATGCGCACGTGCGGCGGGAGACACACGCCGTGTCCCGGCCGCCTTGTTTCAGCACAGTAGCGACTACGTTTTCCACACCACCGCCGAGCCGCCAGGCGCGAAACGCGGGCCACGCGCCGTCCCGTACCATCACCACATCCGCAGGGTTAGAGAGGCCGAGCGACTCCAGCTCGGCGTTCGAGCGCGGCCCGAGCTCGAAACTGAGGACGCGCGCCGCGCGCGCCGAACACGTTCGCATGGACGTCACTGGCGGGATGAAGCCGCACGTCCGGCGCGGGGAACCAGCTCGGGGAACGAGAAAGAAGCTACTCGGCCCTCAGGGACGTCATCGGATCAGCCGACGCGCCACGACGCGCCGGCACCAGGCTCGCCCCGACGGCAACGAGAACCACGAGAATGAGAACTGCCACGAGCGTCGTCGGATCGACGGCGCCGATGCCATAGAGGAATCTCGAAACCACACGCCCCGCGCCCATCGCGCCCGTCAGCCCAATCACGAGACCGACGCCCACCAGCCCAAGCCCGTGCCGCAGCACTAGCCGCATGACGTCCGCGCCGTGCGCCCCAAGCGCGAGACGCACGCCGAACTCGCGCATGCGCTGCGCGACGCCAAACGCCAGGACCGCGTAGAGACCCGTCATCGCAAGCACGACGCCGACCAGTCCGAACGCCGCGATGAGGCGCGCGCCAACCCGCTGTTGCCCGAGAAACTTCTCGACGTCCTCCGCGAGTAATTTGGGGCTCTCCAACGCGACGTTCGGATCGAGCTTCGCCAACTCCTCGGTCGCGGCCCGCTGCGCGGCCGCGGTGGTCGTTCTGGCCCGTATATAAAGAAGGCGCGACATCCCGTACCGGTCATCGTACGACACATATCCGAAGCTCCTCGGCGACTCTTGAAGGCTCGAGTATTTGCCGTTGCCGATGATGCCGACCACCTCCACCTCGCGCTCGAGACGGACAATGCGCCGTCCGATGATGCTCGGCGGTGGATCGTTGGGCCACAGCCTCTGCGCGAGCTTCAGGTTGATGATCGCGGCCGGCGCCGACTCGCGGCGGTCCTGGCTCGTGAAGAATCGGCCGGCGACAAGCGGTGTTTCCAAAAGCTCGATGAACCCCGAGTCGGCGACGGCCCATTGCGCATTGAAAGATTTGGCCTCGGGGTGACCGACGATCTTCGTGTCCTCGTTGTTCGTCTGCGAGCTCAGCGGAGCGGCGTTCGCAGTCGCGGCCGCGGCGATCTCGGGTCGAGCACGGAGGTTCGACAACAACTGGCCGTAGAATCGGTCGGCGGCGTCGCGGTCGTACCCATGGACGCCAAGGTTTACACTGCCCGTGATCACCCCCTCGGCGCGGAAGCCCGGATCGATGTTCAGAGAACGCTGAAGCGATCGAAGGAAGAGGCCTGCCGTCGAAAGGAGAACGACGGACGATGCAATCTGCGCGACGACGAACGTGCTGCGCAGCCTCGATCGCCGCTCGCCGGTCTGCGCGCCACCCGCCTTGAGCGCGCTCGCGAGATCGACCGCCGTCGCGTGAAGGGCCGGGACGATGCCCGCAAGCATCGCGGTCCCGAGGACGATGACACCGACGATGGCGAGCACCGTGGTATTCACGCCGAATGCAACCGTCATCGGAATCCCGGACGGTCGATAGACGTTGAGAAAACGCGAAAGCCAGAGCGCAACGAGGACGCCAACGACGCCGCCCGCGGCGCACAAGATCGTGCTTTCGACGATGAGCTGGCGCACGACACGGGCGCGACCAGCGCCGACCGCCATGCGCGTCGCCATCTCCCGCGTGCGAACGGTCGCGCGTGCGAGGAGCATGCCCGCGGCGTTCGCCGCGGCGATCAGGAGCACCAGGAGCGCGACGCCCAAGACCATCCCGATGAATTGCTCCATCGGTTTCTGTATCGTGGTCGGGAGCGTCCGCATCGGCTCGGCCCACGCATCCACGATTTTCGTTCTCGGATCCTCGGCCGGCACACGCGGCGCGATGACCTTGAGCGCCTCGCTCGCGCCGCGCGCGGTGACGCCGGGACGCAGACGGCCAAAGATGTTCAGCCAGCGGACAGCGAGAGCACCTGCGGCCTTGTTGTCGGCGACGCTCCCGCCGCGAATCGTCGGCTGCGCATACGCCGGCTCCGGTACCCACACGTCGAGCGGGAATACCGCGCCGATCACACCCTTGAACCCCCTCGGTGCCACCGCGACGACGCGCATTGGGCGGCTGTCGAGATGAATCGTCTTTCCGATGATGCTCGAGTCTCGGTTGAGCGCTCCCTGCCAAAAGTCGTAGCCGAGCACCACGACCGCCTGAGCTCCACCCGGCGTGTCGATCTGAGAATCATAAAAACGTCCCAGCGCCGGGCGGACGCCAAGCACGTCGAAGTAGCTTCCGGATGTGACGAGACCGAGGGAGGAGCGCGTCTCGGTTCCGATCCGAACCGAGAAGGTCGCAAGACTCTGCGCGGCGATGTTGGTGAACACGCCAGCCGTCGCGTCGCGATACGAGAGATAGCGTTCGTATCGAAACGCCGTCGAGCCAAAGTTGTACATTTGACCCGGGCCCGTCCGGCGCTCCTGAATCGCGACGAGGGCTTTAGGATCGGCCACCGGCAGAGGGCGCAGCACGAGCGCTTCGATAGCGCTCAGCACGACCGTCGTCGCGCCGAGCCCGATCGCCAGAATGGCGATGACGCCAAAGCTGAAGGCGGGCACCTTCCTGATCGCACGCACCGCGAAGCGGACGTCCGCGTCGAGCCCGGAGAACGCGCCGGCAATTCGCTGCGCGAGCGGCAGCCGCGGGTGTTCACGCTGGCGACGCTTGGCCGCGAACCGCTCGACCGCGGCCTGATTCGGGCGCAGTCGCTGCCGCACGAGCGAGAGTGGCGTGAACGAACCGTCCGCGCGTGCGCCGGCGATCAGTGAATCGCGAAAATCGCGCGCCCGGCGCCACCGTTGCTCGGCGTCGTAGGCGAGGCATCGCTCGATCGCCCGCACGAGATCCTTCGGGGCGTCGGGCGCGCAAGTGCTCAGCGAAACGACAGGTCCCTTGCGCTGCTGCGTGAGCCGCTCGGTCGGCGACGTCGCGTCGAACGGCAGACGTCCGCCGAGCAGAAGAAACCCGAGCACGCCGAGCGAGTAGATCTCGCTGCGCGCATCGAGCTCCGGCTCGCCGAACATCTGCTCGGGGGCCATGAAGTGCGGCGTGCCCCACGTCTCACGCTGCGCATTGACGCCGGGATCGCGCATGGGGAACGCGGCGACGCCGAAGTCGATGAGTCGCACGCGCGGCGGGATGTGATCGTCGATCGCGCCGGCGCGCTCGAGAAGCACGTTCTCGGGCTTGAGATCGCGATGCAGGACGCCTTCGCCGTGCACGTAGGCCAGCGCGTCGGCGATCTCGATGAGAATTCGCCGAACCTCGTCGGCGTCGAACGGCTCGTTGTGAACGAGGCGATCGGCGAGCGTCTGCCCGCTGACGTAGGGCATGACCATGTAGACGGTGCCGTCCGCCTCTCCGAACGCGAGGAGCGGCACGACCGCGGGGTGACTCAGGTTCGCGATCGTGCGGGCTTCGCGGAGGAGGCGCTCGCGTTCCTCGTCGCTCCACGCGCGGTCTCGCCGCAGCACCTTGATTGCGACCAGCCGGTGCAGATCGCGCTCGCGCGCGAGATAGACGGCGCCGAATGCGCCCGCACCCAGCGTGCGAATTATCTGATAGCGGCCGCCGAGCTGTCGTTCGACGATTTCCCGTTCGGCTGTGCTCATATCGTCACCCGTTATCCCGCGTCGCGTCATGAGCCGAGTAGCGGGCGTGCCTGTCACCGGCGCCCGCGATCGTCGTCGGATTAACTTCGGCCGCGCCCTCGTTGGGGTCGGCGACGTAGCCGTCGAGCGGCATCGACATGATTGCGACGATCTTCGACATCTCGCGTTCCTTCAGCGTTCGTTGAAGGTCGGTGCTGCGCTTTTTTTGCCACCAGCTAATGCTACGACTTGGAGTCCAGAGCAGGAGAGGCGCAACACTTACCTGACCGTGTCGCACCTTGGGGAACCACGATACCGACGTGACTTTGGCGAATGTGTTTCCCGCCTGACGAACCATTTGAATATGATTTCTCTTGACCGACGCGCCATGGTTTCCCTGGAATTGGCTCGTGCGGACACAGTGAGACGTTGGAGTGCGAACGGGGAGTGAATCGCCGTCGGTACTGCGCCATCTCATGCCAGGACACGACATGAAGGAGAAGCCTGCTGCACGCCCGCAGTGTCTCTAGAAGACCTTGAGGAACGGGTCGACCACGCGGACGCCCGCGAGCCTGAAGTGCTCGACATTGCGCGTCGCGACAACGAGGCCATGCTCGAGTGCCGTGGCGGCGAGCAGCATGTCAGTAGCCAGTTGCGGATGACGGTCGCAGAGTCGCCCCCAGGTGGTCGCCACGGAAACGTCCACTGGGAGGATCCTGTCCGAGTAAGCGGCGAGCAGTCCCTCGAGCCACGACTGAAGCGCATCAGCGGCGGCTTCGCTGGCCGTTCTTCGGAGACGCGCAATTCCTTTTGCGATTTCGCCGATCGTGACCACGCTGATGAACGCACCATCGGTCGGGACGCTGGTCATCCAGCGCACGACGTCCGGATTTCGTCGCGACTTGCGGAGCTCGGAGATGACGTTCGTGTCGATGAGATACGAGGCGGGCATCGATCACGAACGGCGAGGCCGCAGCACGATCCGCTCGAATGGCTGCGCATCAGACTCGTCGATGGTCGCCCCACTCAGCAAATAGGTCGCGAGAGGCGGCCGGTCCGCTGCCACCGCAGCGGTCAAGCGCGTGTATTCGTCGTGCGAGATGACGACGGCCGTCTCGATGCCGCGTCGCGTAACGACCTGCGGTTCTCCTCGCAATGCGGCCTCGACGACTTCGCTGAAGCGATTTTTTGCGTCCTGCAGCGCCCAGCGCGTCACCCGCGGTCGTCTCTGCTTCGGCATTGCGATCTCCGATTCTGGCTAGCCAGAAAGCTAGCCAGTTGTCGTGAACATTGCCAGATCGCCGACTACACCTCTACTTGCTCCGCGAGGACGACGCCGGCTGCCCGGCGCCTCAAAATTTGCTGAGGCGGCGTCATCGCGTCCCGGTTGTCATCGTTGAAGGCCGATTGATCTAGTCCTGCCGAATCACCGCCACCGGATCGAGCCGCATCGCCCGCCGCGCCGGGACCCACGACGCAATCACGGTCACGACGCCCAACACAGCCGGCACGGCGATCAGCGTCGGCGCATCGAGGGGAGTGACGCCGAAGAGCAGCTTGGACAGCAGCTGCCCGAGCAGCATCGACGCCCCAACCCCGATGCCGAGTCCCGCGGCGGCGAGTGTGCCCCCCTGCCATAGGATCATCCGCTGAATGCCGCGTGGCTCGGCGCCGAGCGCGATACGGACGCCGATCTCGCGCTGGCGCTGTGAGACCGAATAGGCCATCACACCATAGACGCCGAGGGCCGCGAGCAGGAGCGCCGCGCCGGCAAAGATCGCGACAAGCATGGCGTAGAGCCGCGGCAGCGCGATCGAGCTGCCGAGTATCTCCTCGATCGGCGTCGTCGTGGCGACGGGAATGAGCGGATCGATCTCCCGAAGCGACTGAGCGTACGCGCGCGTCGCCGCAGCAAGATCACGCGAAGGCTCCATCACCACGGTGACGCCACGCGCCTGGCGCTGGGCGATGGGCACGAAGATCTCCGGCTTGTACGGCTGGTTCGGCCCGTCCTGTCGTCCGTTCGCGACGACGCCCACGACCGTGAGTATTGGAGCGTTGGGAGCCGGGCCGCGCTTGAACTGTCGGCCCACCGCGTTCTTCCCGTGGAAATACCGCTCGGCGGCGTACTCGTTGAGGATGCCGACGAGGTCAGTGCCGGTGCGATCGTCGGCGGTGAACTGGCGGCCCGCGAGGAGCCGCATGTGCATCAATTTCAAGTAGCCCGGGCTGATCGACCGGATCCAGAGTGAGGGCGGAATCGCGGCGTCGGCGGGCTCGCCGAGCGGGATCGGGGCGATGTCCTGGTCGCCGCCGATGTTGAGCACGGGTAGGTCGGTGATCTCGACCGTCTTGATCTCCGGCCTGGCGCGCAGGTTCGTGAGGAAATTGTCATACACGAGCGTCAGGGACGCCGCGTCGGGATAGCGCTTACCCGGGAAGGTGACGCCGGTAAGCCCGATACCGTCGGTGCGATATCCCATGTCGACCTTCTGCATCATGAGGAAACTGCGAAGCAAAAGCCCGGCTCCGACGAGCAGCATCACCGCCATCGCGAGCTGGGTGATGACGAGCGCGCTCCTCGTATTGACGGCCGCGCGGCCCGCGCCTTCACGTCCGGCGCGAGCCGAAAGCGACATCGCGCTGCCAACTGCCTGCAACGCCGGGAACACGCCGAAGAGCGCCGCTGAAACAAGGGTGATGGCGCCGGTGAAGAGCAGCACCGTTCCATCGATCCCGATGTCCTGGACACGCCGGACGTCGGCGGGCACCAGCGTCGCGAGCAGTTTACTTCCGACGATGCCGAGCGCGAGTCCGACGGTTCCGCCAATGACCGCGAGGAGCGCGCTCTCAGTGAGCAGCTGGCGAATGAGCCTGCCGCGTCCCGCGCCGATCGCCGCACGGACGCCGATCTCGCGACCGCGCGTCGCGGTCCGCACAAGCAGGAGGTTGGCGAGGTTCACGCAGCCGATGAGCAGCACGAGCCCGACAGCGACGGTAAGCGTGACGATCGCGGCACGCGACGATCCGGTCAGCTGCTCATGCAGCGGAATCAACCATGACTTGATCTTCGCGTTCGTGTTTGGGTACTCGGTCGCGAGGCGTGCGAGCACCACGCCAAGGTCGTTTTGCGCGGTCGCGAGCGAGACGCCCGGCTTCATCCGGCCGATCGCCTGCCAGGTGATACAGCCGCGCCCACACGTCGCGTTTGTCGGACGGCGGAGCGGACGGAAGATGTCGGGCGTGAAGGACTGGAACGGGGTCCGGAAATCCTCCGGCAAGATTCCGACGACCGTCCACGGGTTGCCGCTCAGCGTCAGCGTCTTGCCGACGATGGACGGATCAGATCCGAAGTGCGTCTTCCAGAATGGATGAGTGAGCAGGACGACAGGCGGCGCGGCGGCATCATCATCCGCCGCCGAAAACACTCGGCCATGCAGCGCGGTGACGCCGAGCATCGAGAAGTAGTTGCCCGAGACCATGAGGCCAGTGAGCGATTCCGGATCGCCCGAGCCCGTGATATCCGGCCCCCAACCGGAATAGGCGGACATCGCGGTGAACGTGCGATTCTGCGCGGCGAGATCGAGGAAGTCAGGTGGCGCGAGCCACTCCGGCTGAGGGCGGCCGAGCGCGCGATGGTCAGTCCAGATCTGGACGAGCTGCTCCGGGTGCGGGTATGGCAACGGCCGGAGCAGCACGGAGCGAAGCACGCTGAAGATCGCCGTATTCGCGCCGATGCCGAGGGCCAGCGTGAGGATGGCGACGAACGCGAACGCCGGCGACCGGCGAAGCATGCGCAGCCCGACACGCAGGTCCTGCGTCAGCTCTTCGCGCCACTCCTGCGTTCGCCGCCTCTCGACGGCGCGGTCGTGAATCACCTGCACCTCCGATTTGATCTCGGCTCGATCGCCGAAGGCCTCGAGCGCGGCAGCGCGCGCGTCCTCGGGCGACATCCCGGCGCGCTCGAACTCCTTCGCGCGCAGCTCGAGGTGAAGCGCGATCTCGCGCTCGATGTCCGCCTTGTTCTTTGTCGATCCATCGATCCGGAATGAGCGTCGCATCGCGGACTCCTATCGCGACGCGCCAAGCGCCGCCGTCATCACCCTGGAGTAGTCGCGCCACCGGGCAAGCTCGCTGGCGAGCTGTTTTTTGCCGCTGGCCGTGAGGCGATAGAACTTCGCCTCGCGGTTGGTTTCGGTCATTCCCCACTCCTCCTCGAGAAACCCCTTTGCTTCGAGGCGGTGGAGCGCGGGATAGAGCGCGCCTTCCTTGACCGTCAGGCCTTCTTTGGTGGAAGTCCGAATCCACTGGCCGATGGCGTAGCCGTGCAGCGGGCCCCAGCTGAGGGACTTGAGGATGATGAGATCGAGCGATCCCGTGAAGAGGTCCGAACCCGCCATGGGCACCGAGCCGTTGCCTGATGGTTCATACATAAGCCACGAAGGGGTAGCCCACAAGGGGGTCTGGGGTGAGGGGCGGGCGCCGCAGCAGAGTGATGTCGCTCGGTCGGGGCGATCGATTGCGGACGGAACGCCGAGCCGGAGCGTCGCTCTACACAGCCAAGGTCCCGGCGCAATCGCATCCTGAAGCCGTCCGTCCATCGACGGGACAACGATTTGACCGATACTAGTGTCACAAGGCCTATAGTCAAAACGCCCTGAACGTATGCCCCGACTTACGAGTCCGCGGCAGACGGTCAGTCACAGTCCGCGCCTCTAACGTTTCACCGGGAAAGCAAGAGGAACCTATGCTCGTCACGCGACAAGAGCCGGTAATTCGAATCATGGTGGGACTCGCCGCCGCGTTTCTCGCCACGCCACCGCGTGCGCAGCTTGGCGCGCAGTCGCCTCACGCCGATGAGACGCTTGCATCAGCCGTTGCGGCGCGGCGCATCGTCGAACGCGGCATCGCTGCACTTGGTGGTCAGGCCGCCCTGGATTCCGTCTCGGACATGGAATTCTCGCTGAAAGGTTTTCGCACAGACCTCGGCCAAGCGTTGGCGCCAAACCTTCCGTACACTACTGAGCTCGTGACTCGCTGGGACCTAATCGAGCCAAGGTCGGGGCGCTTCATCAACGACGTTGCGCATGACGTCCTCGGATACGCACCCGGATCGACCACTCGGTTGATCGCGAACCGCACTGGTACCTATTTCGTTCGTGCTGGCGCGGCGAGCCCCTCTTCGTACACGCTGGTCACATTTGGCCGGCCCGTACCAGTGCCCTATCGCTATCCGGCGATGATGCTGCCGATCGTGCTGAGCCGCGCGCCAAGCCTTCGAGATTTGGGAACTTCTTCGATCGATGGACGAAAGATGAACGTCGTCGCGTACCCTGATGCGGCGGGGGTGACGTATACGCTGTCGTTCGACGCCGAGACGGGCCTCCTCACGCGAATATCATGGCTTGTCGACGAGGTCCAGTTCAGTCGAGCCGGTGCAATCGCTCGCGAGCTCACCTTCTCCGACTACCGTGCGGTCGGCGGAATAAAGTCGCCATTCCATCATGTGGTGACTTATGGCGGTGAGCCGTTCGAAGATCTGCGCGTGACGAACGCAAGGTTCAATACACATCCCGCGGATTCACTGTTCGCCGTCTCGACCTCACCACCCGGCACGACAGCCGGTGGCGGAGGCCTCGAGGAGGTGAGTGCGATCGCGCCGGACGTGTACTTCGTGCGCGCGTCGTACAACAGCGTATTTGTGGTGTTCAATGAGTACGTGCTCGTGCTGGAAGCGCCGCGCAACGATGCGCTCACGCAAGCGACAATCGCCAACATCAAGAAGACCGCACCAGGGAAACCGATCCGCTACGTCATTCCGACGCACTGGCATTACGATCACCTTGGGGGCATCCGCGGATACATTGCCGAGGGCACAACGGTCGTGACGACCCCGGGGATCAGGACGGCGGTCGCGCACTATGCGAACACGTCACGAGCGTTGCAGCCCGACTATTTGGAGCTCCATCCCCGACCCTTGCAGGTCGAGACGTTCACGGACAAGCGTGTGTTCGACGACGGAATACATCGCGTCGAGGTGTACAACATCGGGCCCAATCCGCACGCGAGTGACCTCATTGTGGCATACATTCCTGCAGCGAAAACTCTGTACGAGGCCGACGCTCTGGACATCGACGACGCTCCGTCAGTCCCGCCGAAGGAAGTGCACCCCACGGCAGCCGACCTCGCGCGCAAGATTCAAGCACTCGGGCTCGATGTAGAGACGATAATTCCGGCGCATGGGCGGAAGGGAACCATCGGCGATCTGGCAACGTCAACTCGTACCGCCGGCGCTTCTCCTCGGTGAGCCGTGACCGATGCGCGCCGGCTGGACGCGCGTAGGTGCACCGCCATCGACAGCGAGAGGGGGTTGTTGCTTCCTCTCGCGGTTCAGCCAGATTCGTCCTCAACCATTACCACGGCCAGCAACGATGCGCGCTGATCAACGCGGTCATGCAGAAATTCCTGATCTCGCCAGGCGTGGGTTCGGCGCGTTAGGGGCAGCGAATTCACCTGTGTTCGGCGGCTAGCAAAACTGACTGCATCGCTCGTCTCACGGATCGACGATGATCACACCCTTCTGGCCCATCGCGAGATGTGGCGTGCAGTGATACTCGTACGTACCCGGCGGGACACTGCTGAATGGGACCGTGACGACCTCACCTGGATTCATCAACAAGGGGCTCGAGAGATAGGCGATTTTGACTTACTCGCGGTGCCGCTGCTTGGTGTCGCCTTCCATATGAAGAAGACGTCGCCGACGATCCCAAGTATGGAAGCGGAAAGGCGGTCACACTGACTGCGCTGTTGGCCGCGGCAGTGCTGCTCGTCGTCGGGGTCGTCGATCGTCTTCGATGATCCGCTGCATTTCCGCCAGTTGCACGAGCCCGCGCAGGCGAAACATCTGCGCCGTCGGCACCCGCCGCCCGAATGGCGTGAGCCGGTAATAGATTCGTCGCTCGTCGTCGTCCGGGAGCCCAGTGGGAAGAGATCGCGCCCCGAACGCTCGTGTCTTGACGCGTGGGCTGCCGCGGCTCAAGGTCTTGCGTCCCGCACACGAGAGCGAATGGCGTCACCTAGCAACGCACGGTCGACGGCCCTCGAATCGCTGATTGAACAGTTCCGCATGATGGTGCGAAGCATCGGCGGTCGGCACGGACTCTCGGACGCCGAGCTGGACGAGCTGATGCAGTCGGTCCGACTTCGGATCTGGCGCGCGCGAGAGACGAGTGAGCAGATCGCGACGACGTCGTCGTCATACGTATACCGCACCGCTGTGTCGGCGGCGCTCGACATCATCCGCGCCCGCCGCAAACGCGAAGAACCCATTGACGCGATCGCCGAACAAGACGCGCACCAGATGCGCGTCGAACCGAGCCCGCAGCATTCCCTGGAGCACGCAGAGCTCGAGGGCGCCGTGATGCGCGCCGTCGAGGAGATCACGCCGTCGCGGCGCCCCGTGGTGAAAATGTTTCTCGTGGGCTACGAGCGCGAAGAGATCGCGCACCTGATGGGATGGTCCGACTCGAAAACTCGCAACCTCATATACCGTGGGCTGGCGGAGCTTCGAGTAATTTTGACCGCGCGAGGGATCGGACCCGGAGTGTCACGATGAATGACAATGAGCTTCGCCTCGCCTACGCACGCGAGCTCGCACAAGCCCGGCGGCCCGAGCGCGCGGCGTGCCCGTCGCCGGAGACCTTGGTCGGCCTCGTCGATCGGGAGGGTTCCGAGGCCGAGCGGCTCGAGGCGCTCGATCATGTCATGTCGTGTGATGGTTGCCGTCGCGATTTCGAGCTGCTTCGGGCAACCACCGGTGCGGGCACCCAACTCATGCGGCGCGAGCAGCGATTCAATCTTCGATGGGTCCGCGGGTCGCCGTGGCGCCTCGCGTCGGCGGCGGTTCTCGTGCTCGCCATCGGCGGCATCACGACGCTCGCTGTCCGAAACAACCAAACGGTGTCGCGGGGCCCGGCAGAACCATTGCTCGTCGGCCCAACGGGAAGTGTCGCGTCGAGTGACGCGATGCAACTCGTGTGGCGACGCGCCGCGAACGCGACGCGGTATCAGGTCGAGCTGCTCAGCGCCGCCGGCGACTCCGTTTACACCACGACGACGCAAGACACCACACTGGTACTGTCCTCGGGTGTCAGACTTACGCGCGGCAGCGAGTATCTCTGGTCGGTCCGCGCTTTCTTCCGAGACGGAACTCAGGCCGCAGCGGCGCCGTTGCGTTTCCGCATCCAGCCGTAGAGCACGATCAGAGCGAGTGCCGCGGCGCCCGTGATCGCGAGCGGCACCAGCGGTCCGTCGCGCGGGACCGTCAACGGTACATGCACCATTGGATCACCGACGACGACGAATGCGGCCCAGTCGCGCGGTGGCGCGCCGCGCTTGATCGCTGCGATCTTCGCGGTGCGGACCGCGTCTCCAATGGTGTTGCCGGCAGCCAACTCGCCGTACATCGCCTCGACGAGTTTGCCGATGCTGGCGTCGTCGATGCGCCACTGCGTCGCGACGACCGAGCGCGCGCCGGCCTAGAGAAGTGGTCCGGTGAGACCCTGGACGCCTTCACCCGCGAGGATGACGCCGCCCGCCGTGCGACAGGCCGAGAGGACAACGAGATCGGCGTTCAGCGCCAACGCCGACAAATCGGCGGGACCGAGAAACCCATCCTCGCCATTCCCCGGCGCGAGCGCCAACGCCGTCCGCGTCGCCGTCTCGTCGTCGACGAGCGCGTGCGTCGCGAAATGCAGCACGCGGAACGAATCCAACGGAGCGCCGCGGACATACGCCTCGCTCGCCTGCGAGCGGACGCGCACGATTGCGCTCGGCGCATACCGGGCGACACGCTTCGCTTCGCTACCCGATGCGACGAGTCTCGTGAGGCCACCGCCGCTCTTCGCGCCGAACGCGGATCGATAGACGGCGGTGCCAGGATCCGGCGCGCGCAGGCTGTCCCCGCGTTCCGGCGCGAACTCTGGATCGCCGAATGAGAGAATCCGCATAGGGCGCGAGCTCGCCGGTCGTGCTTGCAATGCAAGCACCGTCGACGCCGAAGGGGCCAGCCCGATGGCGAATCGCTCGGCCGCATACCGATCGCCGATTCTCAACGCGTCGAACGGCACGCGCGCAAGGATGCCGTCCGTGACTATGACGAGACGCTTCACGCGTTGGTCGAGGAGATCGATCGCCGGCTGCAGCAACGCCGCGCCCAACTTCGCGGCGAGCGGCTGCACATCTCCGCCGCCTTCGATCACCGTCGCAAACCGTCGCGCATCCGCGGCGATTGAATCGACGGGCGCGAGCGAGCGGCTGCTGACAGCGGCGCGGGTCAGCACAAACAGGGTCGTCGACTGGCCTCCACGGCCGGTCACATACTCCAGCAACGCGGTCGAGTCGTCGCGAAGAATTCCGCGAGCATCGCTCACCGTCGCGGCGCTCAACGCACGACCGGCGTTCTTGCCCCACGACGCCTGTCCGGCTCGCGCGCGCTGGATCCGGTCGGTCAGCTCGCGCGCGCGACGTCCCTCAGCGAGCGCGAAGGCTTTCTCGACTCTGCCGCCGCGCGCGAGCGCGGCGATGACGCTTGCCACGCCGAGGTCTGCGTCGCTGCCGCCATTGCTAAACTCGAGGGCCCGCGCCCGGAGATCGTTGCTGGGGAGCGTTCCGCGCCATCGATCGATCTCGTCGCTCGCTCGCACCAGCTCGGCCTCGGCTCGCTCGAGCGCGCCCTTCTTCGCGTAAGCTTCCGCGAGAAGCGCGCGCGTTGCGTAACGCAGCCCGTGTTGCGACGTATCCAGCTTCGCGAGCTGCTGCTCGAGCGCGCGTTCGGCGCTGGTGAAGTCACCGCGCCGAAGCGCGAGCCGCCCGTGGCGAAAGAACTGGCCGGCGAGCCAGCCGCTGCCTCCGCTTGCTGCGGCGATGGAACGTGCCCGCCCTAGCTCACGTTCCGCCACCGCCCAGTCGCCCGACATCTCCGCGAGCGCTGCGAGCGCGTCATGCATGTTGCGCTGCACTTGAACGTTGCCCGTTCGCTCGGCCCACGCGAGCACGTCGGTATATTCGGCGCGCGCTGTGGCGGTGTCCCCGGCTGCGCGCGCCACGCCACCAAGCACGCCGCGCGCTGTGATCACGCCCCACTCGTCACGCTGTGTTTCGAGCAGCGATCGCGCGCGCTGCAATTGCTCATCTGCCGTCACGCGATCGCCGAGCTCGAGCGAGATCATTCCGAGATTGATGAGCGACCACCCGATCGGCGATGCCGCTTGCGCGCGTTCTCCTTCGGCGATTGCGAGGGTGAGATCGCGCCGCGCCTGACCCAATTGGCCCAGCGTATTCCAGAGGTAGCCGCGCCATTGAAGGAGCGCGGCGAGCGAGGTGTGATCTCGACTCTGTGCGAATAAGGGCATCGCGCGGCCGAGCGCCTCCGCGGCAGCGTTGATGTCTCCCGCACCGGCGGCGATTTGGGCGAGCACCTGGATGCACCGCCCCTGCTGGCGTCGATCGCCGGCGCGAATCGCGAGCTGCTCACCGGAGTCAGCGAGGACGCGAGCCTCCGGACGACCGACGCGTGCGAGAATGGCCGCGCGTTGGCACCGTTCATTCGAGCGGAGCGCGGGATCGTTGCGCACGAGAAGCGCGGCGCGATCGAGCATCGCAAGCGCCGCTGGTGGTGCGACCGACCTCGCGCGCGCGCTGGCGAGTCCCAGCATCGCTTCCGCCGCAGCCGTTGTGTCGCCGCGACGGACGGCGCCGGCGACTGCTTGCTCGAACAGCGACGCTGCCTCCCCGAGTCGGCCACGCACGGCGAACGAGCTGCCCTGTTCGATGCGCGCGTAGTCGGCGACCGCGTCGTCGCCGCGTATGGCAATCACGCGCGCGAGGGCGGAATCGCTCGGTCCGTATTCGTACACGAGGCGAGTGAGCGCTCCGAGGCCCAACAGTGCGGACCGGTCCGGAGACGCGGCCGAGGCAAGTCGCGACAAGCGTCGGCGCGCGGCGTCGACGCTATCGCCGTCGACTGCCTTCACGGCGTTCGCGACGATCCGCCGGGCCGATTGACCCGATGGATCTTGAACGAGCGATCCCATAACCGCGCCGAGCAGCACGATGCGCATGACACACTCATATGGGTTGGTCATTCGACCGGCAAGGGATGCCGCCCAATGGTGTTCGCGACCGGTCACGTGAGACGAAAGCGGCAATCATGACGTCGCACGAATGGATCCCGGCACGCTTCACCATCAGCCCAACGCCGCCATGCGCTCCTTCCGGCTTCAGTCCGTCCGTACTGCCATTGTCGCTGGTCTTGCCTCTCTCGTGCTGTCGTGCTCAGACTCGTCACACACTGCCGCGCCTCCGACGGCGTTCACCGCCGGGCCGTCAGCGAGCATGGCGTCGACCGCCCCGAGTCTCGCCGACCAGATCGACGCGCTCATCGTCGAGTTGTTCAAGAATGGTCACGAGACGTCCGTCGCGTCGCGGTGGCGGAACGTCCAGAAGGAGATGGAGAAAAACGACAGCGACGCCCGCGAGAAGTTCCTGGATCTGGTCGACTGGATTCAGAAGAAGACGCGCGACATTCAGCCTCCGCGCGGGGAGAGCGGCGAGCATGCGGCCGCGCGTTTGATTCTCCTCATGTCGGCCTACGTCTATGAGGGCCCGACAGCGACAGTTCCTGTGGTCACGGCAACAACCGACGCGGTGCTCGCGATCGCGAGCCCACGAGGCGGCGCAAAGGTCCGCACGCGTGACGGGCATGCCTCGCTCTACGTGCCGGCCGGTGCGGTCGTCGAGCCGACAATCGTCGTGATCACCAGGAACGATGCAGCGATCACGACGGCGTGCCGCGGCGCGCTGCCAACGACGCTCTGCCAATACCCGCCCTTCTACGAATTCAACGTTTTTCCCGACGTCAAGCTCGAGCAGCCCGCGACAGTGGGACTCTGTGTCGAGGGGAGTGGTGCGCCGGCCGCGAACGTGCTACGGATCGCGCATCGGAAGCCGACTGACCCGACGGCGTTTCATCCGCGAGGAACGGTCAACGGCGACGTCGAGATTCTGCCGTCGCGCGTCGCGGACATCGATCTGCAATGCGAGCCATCGCGCGCGGTGGGCGGCGAGGTGTTGATGTTCAGCCCATTCGGCGTCGTCAATCCCAGCGCTGCGCCCGTTGTGCCGACGCAGCTCGTTGTCTCCGGCCCCTCGTCGAGCGCGGTGCATGAGTCTTTCAGCGTTGCCGTCGAATTGCGCGACGCCGCGGGGGCGCTTGCGACGACGTCGACGGAAACCGTGACGCTCGTGGCAATGCCATGTGACTGCGCTCCTCCGGAGGGCAGCTCACCGCCCGGAGCGGTGAGCCGCGCCGCCGTGGCTGGGCGCGCAACGTTCGACGACCTGTCGATCTTCGACGCCGGGAACTGGTACATGTACGCACGCACCGCGAGCGGTCTCTCGGCGTTCAGCACTCTGATCATCGTGACTCCGGGTCCGGTCCGCAGCATTCAAATTCTCGAAGGCAATTTGCAAAGCGCCACCGCCGGCACCGCCGTCGCGGTCGCGCCGCGTGTCATTCTGCGCGACGCGTACGGCAATGCCACTGGGCGGTCCGGCGTACCTATAGACTTCTTCGTTCGCGCCGGCGGCGGCAGCGTGGCCACGCCGCACTCCAATTCCAACATTGGCATGGCAAGCGCGGGTACGTGGACGCTCGGTCCGCTCGCTGGACCAAACGTGATCGTCGCATACGCGATGGGCGCGCTCGACTCCGCGGTGTTCGTCGCCACGGGGACAGTGCCGATTTTCAAGTCGAGCTCCCTGACGACAGGGTGGGATTTTACCTGCGCCGTTTCAGCGACGCTGCCGTATTGCTGGGGCGACAACGCGTTCAGCCAACTTGGCGACGGAACGCAGACTCCGCGCAATCGGCCGACGCTCGTCGGAGGCGGAATCACACATCTCTTACAGATCTCGGGCGGGCAGCGGTTCGCGTGCGGGCTCGCCACGGGCGGTGCCGCGGTCTGCTGGGGCTCCAACTTGCACGGACAACTCGGAATCGACGCCGTCGATCTCAATCAGAACGCGACGCCCGTCGGTGTCGTGGGCGGTCACAGCTTCACGCAGATCTCGGCCGGGTTTGCGCACGTGTGCGCGCTCGAGGCCAACGGGTTCGCCTGGTGTTGGGGAGCGCACGAAGAAGGCAACCTCGGTGTCGGCATCGACCGAACGGGCTTCACGCATCCCTTGCAGGTCGCGCCTCCGGAGGGGGAATTCGCGCAGACGATCAGCTTCACGCAAATCGACGTCGGCGGCAATACGAGTTGTGGCGTTTCCACGAGCGGCGACATCTGGTGCTGGGGCAGCAACACCGGCGGCGCGCTCGGCGCAGGCTCGTTCGAGCAGAGGGCCTGGGTGCCGGTGAAAGTTGCGGGCGGCCGTCGCTACACCGAAGTATCCGTCGGCACAGTCCACGCGTGTGGTGTGTCCGCAGGCTCCGTCTATTGCTGGGGCAACAACAACGGCGGCCAGCTCGGCATCGGTTCTTCGCCGGGATTCTCCCTCGAACCTGCTCTCGTGGCGGGAATTCAGGGCACCGTCACCCACGTCGCAGCCGGCAACATGCACACGTGCGCTACGGCGACCGTCTTGGGCGGCGGCACCGGGGCGACCTACTGCTGGGGCGACAACTCGTTCGGCCAACTCGGGAATTTGACGCAAACCGCGAGTCCGACGCCCATGCTGGTCAACGCCGACGGCGGATTCACTGCGATTGCAGCGGGGCTGCAGCACACGTGCGCGTCGCGCGCGAATGGAGACACGTACTGCTGGGGCTCGAATGGCTCCGGACGCCTCGGGATCGGAGTGGCGACGCCGCTTCGAACGGCACCTGTGCCCGTGGTCTTACCAATTCCGTCGCCATCTCCCTGATGGCGGCGGAACTATTCTGAAACTGATACAAAGCCGCGGCGCTTAGAGTCCGGGCGCGCCTTCTCGTCGGAGTTATCCGCCATCGCTACCGCACCCGCGTGAACGGCAGATGCCGCACCCGTCCCAACTCGACGACGTATCCGGTGATCCGGCCCTTGGCGTCGCGCACCACGTCGATCACGTTCGAGCCTCGCGTGAAGCCATCCTTGTACGTCGACTCCAGAACGCCGAGTCGCCGGTATGCGGCGTACATCACGAGCTGCCCCTTCTCCACTCTCCAGGTCTGCGTCACCTCAGCCTCGTCGCTCGCAATCCTTAGATCGTTCGTAAACTGCAAGGATCGTTTGCGTCCGTTGTCTTGTTGTGAAACGGTCCTAAAAGCCAACAAACCTCGCTACGTATCCTGAGGCACTGAAGGCCATTGGGGAGCATATTCGCAAGAAACGCGCATCGACGAATTGCATCTCGAGCTATCAGGCCACCTCTGCACGCGTTACTGCCACCGAGACCGATGATGAGCGTCCCCCCGCCTGAAACAACAGAGAAGGAGCGGCTCGCCAATCTCCTCCTTGACGCAATTGCGTTTGACGAACGCATCACGCGTTTAGGCGAGAGGCTCAAACGGAACCTCGCGGCCAACCCGGCCTTTCATCCGCCCACGAAGGAACGACTCGGTACCATCGGCGAGTCTCGCCTACGCGTCACTGCACCCGAGGTGCTACGGACACCCGAGGTGCTTCGGCCGATGATGGTGGCACGGTACGTTGCGCATTTCACCGAGCAGGAGCTTCGCGAGCTCGTCACATTCTACGCATCTCCACTCGGTCAAAAATTTGTTCGGTGCTGGAGCGGCGATGACACCGAAATGAACCGCGACGTCTCAGAACCGACGGCGGCGCGTGCGGACGAACTCGCCCAGAGGCTGAAAAAAATCGATACCGACTCCGAATAGGCTGCGCGGCAATCCTCTTCGCGCAATAACGGCTCAACCGAGGGATGGTTAGAGCCTTCTCATGTCCGATTGGCGGACCCTCGGCTGTCCCATTCGAGAAAAGCGCACGCATCCCGCCACACACGCTCGACGACATCACGGGCAGGCTCTGCGCGCGCGAGTGCGGCACCCTGGCCGGCCCAGGCCTGCATCGTAGGCAAGTGATTTCTCCTGGCCGCATCGCCGCGCATGGCAGCGGTGAGTCCGCGCTGGACGGGATACGGTGCTGGCTGTGGTGCACTCGCTTCCGCGGCCGCGCGAACATACTCCGTCGCGAGCGCCCTCCCGAGACGTCCGGAGAACGCGCGCGTGAGCATCGTGTCTTCCGGATCGCGATTCTCGAGCGCGCCGGTCCACGCGCTAGGCAATCCGGATTCAGGACAACGAAGAAATGCCGTGCCCATGGTGACGGCGCTCGCACCGAGGGTGAGCGCTGCGGCGACTGTACGTCCATCGCCAATACCCCCAGCGGCGACAATCGGTATGGAGACGCAATCAGCGACACGCGGGATCAACGCGAACAACCCAACGAGTGATCGCTCCGCGGCATCTGCATCGAAGGTGGCACGATGCCCGCCGGCTTCCATCCCTTCAACGACGACCGCATCGGCGCCGGCTGCTGCCGCCGCCCGTGCTTCGGTCGCCGTGCTCACCGTTGCGAACCACGCGATACCCGCGGCCTTCATGCGGTCGATGTAGGACGGCTCGTACAGGCCCATGATCGAGGAGATGATTGTCGGGCGTGCGGTGAGGAGTGCGTCGCACTGCGCAGCGAAGTCCGGCGGTTGCGCATCGCCTGCTGAGGGCGGGACGGACGGTCCCCAACGCTCGAGAAACCGTACAACACGGAGCTCGGCGTCTGCATCTCGGCGCGGAGGTGGATCCGGGATCCACAAGTTCAACTGCAGTGGCCCTCCACCAGCCGCACGAAACGCCTCGACCCACTCGAGAATCTGCGCCGGCGCTGTCAGCAGCGCTCCGAGGGCGCCCGCTCCCCCGGCACGTGCCACCGCGGCTGCGCGCGCCACCGAAGACGCACCGGCCATCGGCGCCTCCAGGATGGGTAGACGGAGTCCGAAGCGCTGGCAGAATTGTTCTACACGCGACCACATCAAAGCAGGAACCTCCGTGACGTGATTCAATCAATCTGCGATGAACCGCGGCCTCCGGTGAAGTCACGCTTCGTCCCGTAGTGCCTCCGTTGGCTGCATCCGAAGGACGCATGCGGGGACAGCGCACAGGGTCGCCGACGCGCAACGACCTCGACTGCCGTGGCCGCAGCCGTCTCTCTTCGTGCACCGCCTGCATATTTCGGCATGTCACTCGACAGCTTCCATCCTCTCGTCGCGCAGTGGTTTCACGACCGCCTCGGCGAACCAACCAAAGCCCAACGCCGCGGCTGGGAATCCATTCGTCGCGGATCGCACACGCTGATCGCCGCACCGACAGGCTCCGGCAAAACGCTCGCGGCATTTCTGAATGCCGTCGACGACCTGTTGCGCGAGGGGCTCGAGCGACCGTTGCCGGACGAGGTCCGCGTCATCTACGTCTCGCCGCTTCGCGCGCTGAGCGCGGACATTCATAAGAATCTCGCCGAGCCGCGCCGAGAAATTCACCGGTTGGCCGAGAGCCAGGGAGTTTCGGCTCCCGAGATCACGGCTGCGGTTCGGTCGAGCGACACGCCGGCGACCGAGCGCGCCGCGATGCTCCGGAAGCCGCCGCACATTCTCGTCACGACTCCGGAATCGCTCTACCTGCTGCTCACCGCGGAGCAAAGTCGTGCGATGCTCGCCACGGCGCGTACGGTGATCATCGACGAGATCCATTCGATGATCGAGACGCGCCGCGGCGCGCACCTCGCGCTCTCGCTCGAGCGGCTCGACCATGTCGCGGGACGCCGGCTTCAACGAATCGGCCTGTCTGCCACGCAGCGACCAATCGCGGATGTCGCCGCGTGGCTCGTGGGCGCGCCGTCGGCAGAGGCGCTTCACAACGGCCATTCGTGCACCATCGTCGACGAGGGCCACCGCCGCCAGCTCGATCTCGCCCTCGAGCTCCCGGGGTCGCCGCTCTCCGCGGTGATGTCAAAGGAGGTGTGGAGCGAGGTGTACGATCGCCTCGCGCAAATGATCGCCGAGCATCGTACGACGCTCGTCTTCGTCAACACGCGCCGCCTGGCGGAACGCGTCTCGAAGGAGCTCGCCGATCGCCTTGGCGAGACCGCGGTGACCGCGCACCATGGAAGCTTGTCGAAGGCCGCGCGCCTCGATGCCGAACATCGACTCAAGACAGGCCAGCTCAAGGCGCTCGTAGCCACGGCCTCGTTGGAGCTGGGGATAGACGTTGGACACATCGGGCTCGCATGTCAGCTCGGTTCGCCGCGGCGCATTGCGACTTTTCTACAGCGCATCGGACGATCCGGGCACACCGTGCGCGGACGACCGAAAGGGCGCCTCTTCCCCCTCACTCGCGACGAGCTTGTCGAATCGGCCGCACTCTTCCGCGCGGTGAGGCGCGGAGAGCTCGACCGCATAACGGTCGCCGAAAACGCGCGAGACGTGCTCGCGCAACAGATCGTTGCCGAGTCGGCCGCGGAGGAGTGGAACGAGGACGACCTGTTCGCGCTCGTGCGTCGCGCGCGCCCGTACACCGCGCTTCCGCGCGAGGACTTCGACGCGGTGTTGCGGATGGTGAGCGAGGGATTCGTGACCCGACGCGGGCGTCGCGCCGCGCTCGTGCATCACGATTCAGTGAATCGTCGCGTCCGCGGCCGGCGCGGAGCGCGGCTCACGGCGCTGACGTCCGGTGGCGCAATCCCCGACAACGCGGACTATCGCGTGATCCTCGAGCCGGAGGGCACGTTTGTCGGCACGTTGAATGAAGACTTCGCCATCGAGAGCACGGCGGGCGACATCTTCCAGCTCGGCGCGACGTCGTGGCGCATTCTGCGCGTCGAACGCGGCACCGTGCGTGTGGAGGACGCCAAAGGACAACCGCCCACGCTTCCGTTCTGGCTCGGTGAGGCGCCGGCACGAAGCGCCGAGCTCTCGCATGGTGTGGCCGAGTTGCGTCGCGAGCTGAATGAACGTCTCGACGATCGCGACGCGGTCCTCCGGTGGCTCGTCGACGAAACGGGGATCTCTCGCCTTGGCGCTGCGCAGATCGTCGACTATCTCATCGAGGCGCGGCGATCGCTGGGCACACTGCCGAGCCAAGAGACGCTCGTCGCCGAGCGATTCTTCGATGAGTCCGGCGGCATGCAGCTCGTCGTTCACTCGCCGTTCGGCAACCGCGTGAATCGCGCGTGGGGACTCGCCCTGCGCAAACGATTCTGCCGCACGTTCAACTTCGAGCTCCAGGCGGCAGCAACGGAAGAAGCTCTGCTCCTGTCGCTCGGCCCACAGCATTCGTTCCCGCTGGACGACGTCTTCTCGTTTCTCCACCCGGAATCGGCGCGCGAGATTCTCATTCAGGCGATGCTTGATTCGCCGCTGTTTGCCACGCGCTGGCGGTGGATCGCCAACCTCTCGTTGGCCGTGCCGCGGTTCGGCAAAGGCCGCAAAGTCGCACCACAGATTCAACGCATGCAGGCCGACGATCTCCTCGCCGCAGCATTCCCCGATGCTGCCGCATGCTTGGAGAACATTCCGGGCGACCGTGACATCCCCGATCATCCGCTCGTGAAGCAGGCGATCGACGATTGTCTCAACGAAGCGATGGATGTCGATCGTTTTCTGAGCATTCTCGAACGGCTTCGCTCGGGCGAGATCCGACACGTCGCTCGCGATCTCCCCGAGCCGTCGGCGCTCGCGCACGAGATTCTCAACGCGAAACCGTACGCTTTCCTCGACGATGCCCCGCTGGAGGAACGCCGGGCGCACGCAGTGTACACGCGACGTGGACTCGAGCCCGGATGGGCGGACGAGCTGGGCGCACTGGATCCCGAAGCGATCGCGCGCGTCCGCGATGAGGCATGGCCGGACTGCCGCGACGCCGACGAGCTGCACGATACGCTCTCGGTTTCGGGATTTCTCACGGCAGCCGAAGGCGCGCGCCGACAGGGCCGCGTGTCGTGGTCGCCGATGTTCGACGAGCTCGGGCGCACTGGCCGCGCGTCACGCGTGGGACCGTTGTGGGTGGCGCGGGAACGGTTGCCGGAGATACGCGCGGTGCATCCCGAGTGGAGCGTCGAGCCGGACTTTCCAATTCTCGAATCCCTCCCCTCGCGCGAGGACGCGCTCCGCGAGTTGCTTCGCGGCCGGATGGGCATCGTGGGTCCGGTCACCGCGCGCGAGTTGGCCGCGGCTCTCCAGGTGAGCGTCGATGCGATCGATGCCGGATTGATTGGCCTGGAGGCGGATGGTGCCGTGTTGCGCGGACGATTCACCCGCGATGCGGCAGCGCCGAACGCCGAGATCGAATGGTGCGATCGCCGACTGCTGGCGCGCATTCATCGATACACGCTGAACCGTCTCCGCGCCGAGATCGAGCCGGTGAACACGGCCGACTTCATGCGCTTTCTCTTCTCGTGGCAGCGCGTCGATCCCGACGAGCACGTGGCCGGCATCGATGGTCTCGCGTCGGTCGTTCACCAGCTCGGCGGTTTCGAGGTTCCGGCGGGGGCGTGGGAGACTGAGATCTTCAGTCGTCGCGTTCGGGACTACGATCCGAACTTGGTGGACATGCTGACTCTCACCGGACGCGCCGTGTGGGGACGCCTATCGCTGCCGATTGACGACCCGACGAGCAGTGCCGCGCGCGCTCCACGTCCGATCCGCTCGACGCCGATCGCACTCTTTCCTCGTGAGGATGCGGATCTCTGGATGTCGCTCGAGTCCGACCGCGCGTCGCGCGAGCGAGGTCTATCCTCGTACGCGAGTGTCGTTCTCGAGGCCATCGATGCGCGCGGCGCGTCATTCTTTCAAGATCTCGTAAGCGCGTCGGGACTACTCGCGACGCAGGTCGAAGTCGCACTCGGCGAGTTGGTCGCTCGCGGTCTCGTTGCGTCCGATAGCTTTGCGGGGCTGCGCTGGCTTCTCGTTCCCGCGCACAAGCGTCGCCCGATTCTCGGGTCGAGCCGTCACCGGCCGGTGTCGTTCGGCTTGGAGAGCGCGGGACGATGGGCGCGACCCGACGGCCGCGCGCCGATCGCAGCGGAGGACGCGACCCTGCGCTACGCGCGCGCTCTTCTGGCGCGATATGGCGTGGTGTTCAACCGACTCCTGGCGCGGGAGAGCGTCGTGGTCCCGTGGCGCGAGCTGTTGTTGATCTATCGGCGACTCGAGGCACGCGGCGAGATTCGCGGAGGACGATTCGTGGCCGGTGTCACTGGCGAGCAGTTCGCGTTGCCTGAGGCGGTGGCGAGCTTGCGGGCGACTCGCCGCAGCCCGAAATCGGCGCGCTTGGTGGCAATCAGCGGCGTCGATCCACTCAATCTCGTCGGTGTCGTAACGCCTGGCTCACGCGTGGCGGCGATTGCGAGCAACCGGATTCTCTTCGAGGACGGCGTTCCCGTCGCGGTCACCGAAGGCGGATCGTTCACCGCGTTGACTGAGGTCGACGCGATTCGGTCGGCAGAGCTCGAGCGCGCACTCACGCGCAAACCCGTTAGCGCGGCGCTTCGCGCCCGGCTCGGGGAGCGCGGTCGCACGCCGCCCGACTTCGCCGCGCGCGCAGAGCGGCATCGAGCGTCGCGGGGCGCTCGTCGCCGCAATGAGAGCGAGACTCGTCGCGCGACGCTTCCAGGGATCGGCGAGCGATTTGAGCCGGCCCCGCCTGATTGCGATACTTCGCCGGACTGTGAAGGTTGATCGTCAACGGCGTCGACCATGGCGTTTCCAGGTCTAGCGAGCGGTCCGTCGGGCGAAGTTGCGAACCGCGCTATCCAACTCTGCGGCCCTGAGCCCAAGCACTTGCTCGGCCTTTAGCCAGTGATCGGCTCCGCGCGAGGTCTTCGTTGGCGTGAGGAGCGCCTTTACCGCCGGCCTACCGATCCGCTCGGCGGTGAGCCCGATCAACGCAGCGGCGGCGAGAAACGCGACGCTGTCCTGGGGACCGCCGGCTCCGAGCAAATCACGGAGCGCGACACCAGGGCGTGATGCGAGCAGCACGGGCAACTCCGCCATCAGTGTCGAAAAGGGCTTACCTCGCGATCCCCCGACGTACATCGCGAGTGCTTCGTCAAATACAAAAGAGGTTCCGAGCTGATAGAGTAAGCGGGCCAAAACGAGATGCGTCAGCTCATGGGGATAAAACTCGCCATAAATCGGTAACCCGCTCAGAATCATGTCGTTCGCGGACATGGCGCGGCCATTGCTGGTTCCAGGCAGAGCGAAATCGACTCCGAGAACGCGCGAGAGCTCCTCGGGGCGATCAGCAACAACGTACGTGATCGCCGGCCTTGGTTCGGCTTCGAAGATCGCGGCCAACGAGTCGACAAAGCGCGCGGAGCGGCGCGCTCGCTCCTCATCGAATCGGTGTGTCGGCGAAAAGACGTACGTGATGCGACCGACTTTTGCCGCCGGCCATCCGGAAGTGAGGTATGGGAACGCGTTCGTAATCACCCACCGGCCGGCTTCCCTGACGGCATAGACGCGCGTGAGGGCGACCGGTCGCGACATCCCCGTCGCCGAATCAACGGTCGTGAAGAGCGTCCGCACCACAAATTCGTCGAGCCGTTCCGGGCGCACGGGGTCGATACCGATGACAACGGCGTCAACGGGCAAACCGGGTTGCGACTGGTGGCTCCACGGATACGAGAGATTGTACAGCGGCCAACGCGCTTGGTCGATTTGAGACCACGAACTGCTCTTGGCAAAACCGTCGGGTTTGCTCTCGAGATAGGCGCGCCAGCTCGAGAAAATCTCTCGGTTGGGCGTCGCGCTGGTATCGACGCGAATTCCAACTCGCACGGTGCCGGCGGACACGCGCGGCTGAGCGCCGAGCTGGCAACAGCAGAAGATGCTGGCCGTCAGTAGGGCGAAGGTTCTATTCACCGTGTGGTCGCTTGCTGTCTAGTATCCGCTACCGCACGCGAATTCCGAAGTTGACCGGAAACATTGAGAGACGATCGTCACCATAGCGCCCGAGATTGAGCAGTCGCACACCGCCACCAATCCCCACGTGCGACACGGGATAGATGCTCAGATCTATGAGTCCGATCGTGGCGTTGAGATTCCCCGGCGCTGGAAACCGAACGCGATACCAGCCATGACCGACGGTCGCTCCGGCCTCGACCGCTCGCAGCGGACGAACGAGCACGCCGATACCCGCAGCCCAGCCGGTGAAATCGGGATACATCGGAGCGCAGGTTCCGTTCGCGCGGACCTGGCACATCGCTTTAAAACCGTAGATGCGTCCAAACGCATCTTTGCCCAGGTGGGACAAAACGCCAATGCGCCCATGCAGGTAGCGAAAGCTTCCCGCGACCGAGAAACTCGCCAGGGAACGGTGATCATAGTCGCCACCGCGTCCTACGCCGGCAACGATGTCGATTTGGCCGGCGAGCGACGCCGAGTTTTGCGCGCCAAGCGTGCTCGGGATCACTGCTGTTGCGAGTACAAAACACCGACGAATCCACATGCGTTTTCCACGAAGTGATATTGGTGAACTTTAACGCCCCAATGAAGCGCGTTGGGCTTCACTTCGGCGATCGTCATAGCTGACGCGGGCTACTGATCCTTGGCCCGCCCTCTGCGTCGCGCCGTCGAAGCAAGAAGAAACCAACCATCGCAGCCGCGACGCCGCTGCCGATCGTCGCTGCGAGCCACGGCCGCCGCTCGGGGGAGAGCGGCGGCGCCGGACGCAGCGGCGTCGACGGATCCAGAAGGTGTAGTCCGAGGTCGAACGCCTCAGGGCTGCCATTGGTGAGCACGATGACGCCTCGGCCGGATCGTGTGAACGCCATGAAGGTCCCGTAACCGAGCGTTCCGCCGCCTGTCCAGATGATTGGATCGGTAGTCGACGATCCCATGTACCATACGAGTCCGATTTCACCCGGCCTTCCGAAGATCTCGCCGGCGTAGTGCGTGCGATGCGTCAGCGCGAGCGCGCGGCTGAGCGCATCGCTGCCTCCTTTCTCCGCCGCGATGCTGGCTGCGAGATAGCGCAGCAGATCACTCGCCGTGGAGAAAAGTCCACCGGCAGGGACGATCGCCGGCGCGTCGATGGTCCGCTGTACAACGTCGAATCGACACCCGCCGGCCGAGCGGCAATTTCCCGGCGTCGAATGGCCGAGTGCGAGGTGCGCTTCCATATCGCTCGTTGGCGTGAACGCCGTGTGATTCATGCCGAGCGGCGCGAGGATGCGCTCCGTGATCAGCTGCTCGAATGGTTTTCCGGCCACGTGTGCGAGCGTTTGACCGAGCAGCGAGACGCCCATGCTCGAGTATTCCCAGCGCTCTCCCGGGTCGCGAGAAAGCACGTATGCCGACACGTACGCGTAGAGTTCATCGATCGAGTAGCCCGGAGGAAAGCTGCCGTCGGTCGGCAGCCCCGGCGGGAGCTTCGGAAGTCCCGACGTGTGGCTGGCGAGCTGGCGCAACGTGATGGCGTGCCCGTTGTGCTCGGGGATCTTCACGCCGGCGGGCACCCATCGCTGCACGGGATCGTCCAAGGCGACCGTGCCATCTACGATCATCAGTGCGAGGAGCGTCGCCGTGAACGTCTTGGTCATCGACGCGATTCGAAACACCGAGTTGCCGTCGAGCGGCAGCTTTCCGGGACCCGCGGTGCCGTAGGCCGCGATGCGCCGCTCGCCGCCAGGATCGATGAGACCAACCACGACACCAGCGCTGCGACCGTCAGTTACAAATCGCTGAACGAGCACGCGCAGTGTCGAATCGGACGGAAGGGACGGCCCTTGCGCGCTCGAGGTCAGTGGTCCGCGAAGGATAATGATGAGCGCTGCCAGCAGCGCGCACCGATACCGTGAGAAGGCCATAACTCTATCTAACCGCCCGAATCGACTTCTTTGCATTCGACGGTACGCGACTCGAGCCGGCGTGCGATGCGAGCGATTGCTGCCCGGCGCGCGGTCACCGAATCCGCCAGCCGGCGAATTGACAGCGCGGTCTTGGCGTCAGTCGGCGAGCGCCCTTGGATTCGGCGAACGGCAAGGGTGACGCTCTCGGCGGCCACGCATTCGAAGCGCTGCCCCGGCCCCCGCGCCCGGACACACTTCGCGCTGCCCGCGTCGAAGCGATATGCGGAATCATCGCGCGCCCACAATTCGTAGCGGCCGGGCCCCAGGCGCCATGCCCGCAGGGAATCGTCGATCGCCGACAGCTGGGTCGCATAAACTGTATAAGGGCGATCGAGTTGCGCGGCGTTCGAAACGGAATCGTCGACCGCTACTTCGACGGTGTGAACGCACTCGCCGAGGCTCACGTCGATCCACGTCACGCCCGGCGCACGCGGCGTGAGCGTCCAGCCATCGAGATGTGCGATCGAATCGCTCCCCAGCTTCGTCCGCGGCGCGGAAAGCGGCACAGGCAGAGTGTCGAAGCCCACCGCGACCAACGGAAGTTGCCGAGGTGCCGCGTGTGTGACGAGACGCGCACCCGGAGAGTAGAGGACGGCGGCAATCGGACGACACAGCACCGTCACGCGGGCCACCATGCTGCCGGCGGCCACGCGGACGCGCGAGTCCTTGCGTTCGCGACACGCGATGTGTCCGTCGTCGCTGATGTCCAGTCGGTCGCCGCCGTCGAATGAATAGTGAACGCCACTCTGTGGGCGCAGGCGGTTGGTGAGACTGACGACATTCACGTTCAGCCAGAGCGGCCGCGTGGTGTTGATGACGATGGTGTCGGACGCACCCGCCGCGAGGCGAACCGGACGCAGCTCGGCGACGCCGAGCAAGCCCGCGAGCGCCGCCGCCGCGCCGCCGACCATGGCGAGTCGCGTCATTCGAGTCATCAGAGATCTCGCAACGACGTCAGTGGATCGATTCGCGCCGCCCGCCGGGCGGGCAGCCAACTCGCCACGACCGACGCCACGACGATCACCAGAGCGATGGCCGACATCACGACGGGATCGCGTGGCGAAACGCCGAACAGCATCGTGCCTAGCGCATGACCGATCGTGAGCGCACCAGCAAGGCCGATCAGAACGCCACCGGCCACCAATCGCATCCCCTGGCCGACCACCACACGATAGACATCGATCGCCGAGGCGCCGAGCGCGAGGCGAACTCCGATTTCGCGCGTGCGTTGCGTGACGCGGAACGCCAATGCGCCGTAGAGGCCAACGACAGCCAGCGCGAGCGCAATCACGCCGAAGGCGCCGAACAACAGGACGCCGATCCGCCAGGGGCGAACCTGCGGCTCGACCGCGGTCGCGAACGCGGTGACGTCCGGAATCCCCGACGCGTGGGCACGCTCCGCGATGAAACGTCGAACCGTGGGAACCAGCGCGGTGGCGTCGCCCGCCGTGCGAACGTACAGCATTATGCCGAAGGCGCCGACGCGCGTCGGCGGCGGCTGCTGCTCCAGCGGCACGTAGAAGCCGTCGTGCACGCGCTCATACTGGATCGACTGGCGGACGATATTGCCTTGCCGCGTGTTGCCCACGACACCGACCACGGTCGCACATGGCGCGGTCGGCGATCCAATCTTGATGCACCGACCCAGCGGCGTCCGGTTCGGCCACAGATGCTGGGCCATCGCCTCGTTCACGATGGCGACCGGCGGGGCTCCGGCGCGATCGGCGTCGGTGAATTCGCGACCGCGCTTCAACGGCACGTCGAGCGTTCGAAAGAACGCGGGGCTGACGGCGCTCATCCCAGGAGGAATCTCATTGTCTTCGGCCCCGCGGTCGGGAACGAACACGCGCTGCATCATGCCATTCCCGAACGGCCCGGCTGTCGCGAGGGCAACGGCTTCCACGCCGGGCAGCGCGGCAAGTCCGTCGCGGACCGCATGCGCCAGCTGGTCCGCCTCGAGTGGTGTCGCTCCCGTCGGTTTGAGAAGTCGCGCGCGCAACGAACGCTGAACGTCGAAGCCGAGTTCGAGAATATCGAGATTGTGAAGACTTCGGACGAAGAGGCCGGCGCCCACGAGCAGGACGAGCGCCAGCGCTACCTGCGCGACCATCAAGCCGCTCAGCGCGCGCTCGACGCGAACATCGGCCGATTGCTCGCCGACCTTCATTGCGTCGTTGAGATTTTGTCGCGAAGCGTGAAGCGCGGGCGCAAGGCCGCAGGCGACCGCGGTGAGCGCGGCGCTCGCCAACGTCGCGAGGAGCACCCGCCAATCGAAGATGGAAGTCGCCGGTGCGTCTCCGTCCACGAGCGACGCGTGAAGGAGGCTGCCACCCCAGCGCGCGATGACGAGCCCCGCGATCGTTCCGAGCGCCGCGATCGCGGTGCTTTCCGCCATCAGCAGGCGAATCAAGCGCGCGCGGCTGATCCCCAAGGCAAGACGAATCGAGATCTCTCGATGGCGGCGAGCGGCGCGAGTCAGCAACAGGCTGGCGACGTTCGCGCATGAAATGACGAGCATGACCGCGGCGACGGCGGCGAGCCAGAGGGCGACGGTAGCATGCTGAACGGCGATCGCGCTCCGCATCGCGACCATCGACATCGGCCTCGCCACCACGATCGTGTTTGCGGCGCGGGATCGGAGGCCGGCGTCTGATCCATGGTACAGGCGATCGAGCTCCCGCGCGATTCGCTCCGGAGGCGCATCGTTGCGCGACCGCGCCAGGACGGTCAGCCAGTTCGATCGGCGAGTCGTCTTGATCGACGGGTCGGAGGCGCTCGCGAGTGTCGGCACAAACGCGTCGACTCGCGACCGCTCGACGCCGTTGAAGCCACGTGCGACGACACCGATGATCGTATAGCTCTTCGCGCCAATCTGAACGGCTTTCCCGAGCACACTCGACGATCCGCCGAATTGGGACTGCCACAGATCGTAGCTCAGCAGCGCGGTCGGGGCGGCGCCGACCTGGTCGTCCGCTGCCGTAAAGAAGCGTCCAAAGGCCGGCCGTGCTCCGAGCACGGACATGAAGGTTGGCGTAATCGCGAGTGTGCTGATCTTTGCGGCATTCCCGTCGCGAACCAGCACGTCTTCTTTCGTCGCATACGCCGCGACCGCAGTGAGGGTGGGCGACCGACTGAACTCCAGGTAGTCGGGATAGGTCAAGCCCGACAGTCCGGTGAAGCCGAGCGGATCGTGTCGCTGCGCATTGATCCACAGCAGGCCGGATGGATCGCGCACACCCCTCGGCGGACGAAGCAACAGTGAGTTGACCACGGCGAACATCGCGGCGTTCGCGCCGATACCGATGGCGACGCACAGGACGGCGGCGACTGTGAACGCCGGCCGTCGTTTGAGACTCCGAGCGACGAACCGGATGTCGTGCAGGATGTCGCGGGTGAGATCGCGCCACTGAATACGCCGCTCGCGCGAGCGGGCCGATCGACGCAGCATGACGCGAACGTTCGGTATCGACCCGCCCAAGTACCGCAGCGCCTGCCCGCGCGCTTCATCCTCACTCATGCCGCGTTTGACGAGGTGTGCGACGCGAGCTTCGAGGTATGCGTCGAGCTCGGCGTCCACGTCGGCGTCCACGCCCGCGCTATCCTGGAACGGCAGGCGAAACAGCGATTGGAAGCGCGGGCGGCCGCCGCGGCCATGACGCCAGCTCCTCATGGCTCGAGCGTCCGCGCGTCCAACACCGCCGCGAGTCCAGCGAGGTGATCGGACATGGACTCCGCTTCGGCGCGTAGCGCGGCTCGACCGCCGGCGGTAAGCCGATAGTACTTTGCTCGACGACCATTTTCCGTGCGGCCCCAGTCGGCGGTCACGGCATCGCGTCCCTCCAACCGATGAAGCGCCTGGAGCAGCGCCGCGTCGACGATCGTGACGCGTCCACCCGAGCGCTCCTCGATCCAGCTCGTGATCTCGAATCCATGCATCGGTCCCCAGGACAGCGCTTTGAGAACCAGTACGTCGAGCGTTCCTCTGAGCAAAGCCATCTTCTACCCCAAGTATCTTAGGAAAGCTTCTTGGGAGTGATATTACGGCGAGCCCGGTGGCGCTGTCAATCTCCGGAACGATGTACGGATACCCCGGGGCGGGACGGTCAAACCGTCGCCTCCGTTGCCTTCTGATGCTTTTTTAGAGAATCAACTTTCAAGGGCCGAGCGAGCGGGGCAGTGGCATGGTTGCGCTCGTTGTGGAGTACCCGCACTATCGCCTACTGTCCGGGACGACTCGTCATCACTCCCAACATGTCAAAGGCTCTGTGTTGACAAACGGCAACTTGCTCAGCCCTCACATCTCTATCGCACGAGTGCGACGCGGAGTGGTTCTCGCGCTCTTCCCTGCACGTCTACCGGCTCGCAGCAATCGTCGCCGACACGACCCGCTGCCGCCGACGATGCGCTCATCGCAAAAGCGCGAGCGATCCACGAGCGTGTCATGACCCTCGACACGCACGTCGACATCAACCCCAATCAGTTCATCGCCACCGATTCGGTGAACTTCGCCAAAGGCGTCCCAGGGCGGCAGGTCGACTTGCCGAAGATGGAAGCCGGCGGATACGACGCCGTCTTCCTCGCCGTCTATCAAGGACAGGGTCCTCTCGACTCGGCCGGATACGCCAACGCATACCGTGCGGCGATCGCCAAGTTCGACGCGATCCATCGGCTCACCGAGGTGCTCGCGCCCGATCGCACACGGCTCGCGCTCACCGCCGCCGACGCACGCCGTATCTACGCCTCGGGCAAGAAGGTCATCTTCGCCGGCATCGAGAACGGATATCCCATCGGCACCGACATCACGCGCGTGAAGGAGTTTTATGACCGCGGCGGGCGCTACATGTCGCTGGCGCACAACGGCAACAGCCAGCTCTCGGACTCGAATACGGGCGAGGTTCAAGGATTCTCATTCAACAACGGTCTATCACCGCTCGGCCGCGAAGTCATCAAGGAGATGAACAAGTACGGAATGATGGTCGACTTCTCGCATCCGTCGAAGGGCGCGATGATGGAGATGCTTGCCCTCAGCAAAGCGCCGATCATCGGGTCGCACTCGGGCGTTCGCGCGATCTGTAACCACAGCCGTAACGCCGACGACGAGCAGCTCAGAGCACTCGCCAAGAACGGCGGCGTCATTCAGCTGGTGGCTTTCGCGGGCTACGTGAAATGCGATCCGGCGCGTGATGCCGCGCGCACCGCCGAGACGGCGGCCCTCAATCGGGAGTTCGGCATCGTATTGCCTCAGGGCGGTCGCGGTGGCGCGGGGCGTGGTGGTGGCGGTGGTGGCGGCGGAGGTGCCGGGCGAGGCGGAGGACGCGGCGGAGCCAACTCGGCATCGGCCGCGACCACGAGTGGTGGCCGCGGCATTTATGCCTTCTACCTGATCTGAATCCTCTTCGCTCTACGCTCCTCCTGGTTCGGCGCGGGCAAGGTGACTTCCAGCACCCCATCGCTGAACGACGCATTGCACCGGTCGGCATTCACGCCGTCGGGCAGCGGAATGGCTCGATAGAACTGGCCGTAGCTTCGTTCGGAGCGATAGAATCCGCCGCGATTCTCTTCGTGCTCGTGGCGGCGCTCACCGGAGATGGTCAGCGTATCGTTCTCGATGTGCACATGCACATCTTCCTTTTTTACGCCGGGGATGTCGGCCCGAATTACGAGCTCGTCGCCGCGACGGAACGTCTCGACCTGCGGCGCCCATATCGCGTTCTGTTGCGAGCCGAGGTCGGACCAGGCGCTGTCCTCGAGCAACGAGCCGAAGCGCGGCGTGAGCCCGAAGCCGCTGCGGCCGAACCCGAATTGCTCGAACAGGCGGTCCATGTCCTCTGCCATGCGGTTCATGAGGTTGAACGGGCTGTGCATCCCGCCGAGGCGAGTTCCGGCATCGCGCTGCCGGATTACCCCCGTGCGATTCTGATCAGCCTCGCGGCTGCTCTCACGCCCGTTCTCGATCGGCCGCTCTCGGTCCGTCGTCGCGCGTACCGTGGTCTGTTCGTGTTGTTGCTGTCCCTTGTCAGTTTTTGCCGTTTTCGTCTCGGTCGTCGTGTTGGTGTTGGTCGTGTTCGACATGGCAAGACGCCTCCTTCCAAACCTGAGAAACGATATCAGAATTCTCGCATCGTCGCGTCCGGCGACGATGCGTGGTGCGAGGGACGCACGATCATCGTGCTCGTGCGTCCCCGGATCTATGGGGAGCCGCGGACGAGCTTAGAAGCGCGCGCTCAACCCGGCGGACAAACCGAGATCGTTGAACAAGGTCTTCTTCGAGTGCACGAGGAGATCATGCACATCGAGGCGAAGCGCGAGGTTGCGATTGAACCACATGCGCGTGCCGGCGGCAGGCATGATGCCGAGGTTGGCCGGCGCGGAATCGCGGTAATTGAGCAACGGCGTCCGGTTCGCATCGATTCGCTGAGCGATGTCCGGACGGAAACTGCCAACACCCAGTGACAAATGAGGCTCGAGATAGCCGAAGCCGATGAGCCCGATCGGCATGTACTCGGCGAACGCGCCGATATGGGAGAAGGCAACCCGACTGGCGTGAAGACGTTGCTCCGGCGCCTGCGTCCAGAATACGCCAATGGCGAGTTTTTCGGCGAGCGGTGCGTCCTCCGTCAACGCGGGCTGGCCCAAGCGCCAGGACAAACGGCCGGTGGCAGCGTGCATTGGAGACGCCGTTCCTTCACTCGAGCTCCGCATCCAGAGTCGGCTGTACGCCGCGTCGAGCGTCAACCGGTCGGCAGCGGACGCGAACACGGAATGCGCGTTCGATTGAGTGGTGATCTGTGCCGGCAATGACGCTGACAGCGCCACCATGAGCGGAACCAGCCACTGGTGTGACCGAGTACGCATTTGCACCTCCAGAAACGAGTCGAGAAACCTCCGATTCTCCGCGTGTGTCGCGTTCGGCGGCAATGGGATGTCCGTCCAGGCGACAGTGGGTTAGCGGCACGCATTCCTGGCATCGGGCGTACCGCGACGAGTTTGCCACTTTGGCAAACTCGCGTGATTGGCGTGGCAGACGTCTCTGCCAGGTGAGGCCACAGGCGTGCTAACGCAACCGCGTGAACCGCAGATGCCGCACCCGGCCCGACTCGACTACGTACCCGGTGATTCGGCCCGAGGCGTCGCGCACCACATCGATCACGCTCCCGCCACGCGTGAAGCCGTCCTTGTACGTCGACTCCAAAACGCCGAGTCGGCGGTATCCCGCGTACATCACGAGCTGGCCCTTCTCCACTCTCCACGTCTGCGTCACCTCAGCCTCGTCGCTCCGGTAGTCACCGGCATACTCGGCGAGCTTCGCCGCGTCGAGCACGGCCGTATCGGCCCGCACGAACGTCACCGTATCCGTTGGCGTGCGAACCGTCATGCGCGCCGGCGCGCCGCCGTTTCCTGCTGCGCCCTCGAAACGGATCTCGGTTCGCTCCGACCGAAAACGATTGCCGCCTAAGGGCACGTAGACTGTCGGAGGGTCTCCAGGCGAGATGAGCGTGTCTCCCCTTATTCGAGTCCGTCGGACCTCGCCGCGTTCGACGTTCCGCCATACGCCCGCGAGCTTGCCAAGTGTGGCCCCCGGTGTGGCGACGCGCGGCTCCCCGGCCAGCGCGACCGTCCAGGCCGCGACCGTGTCCGGTTGCATCCGGTCGCCGAGGTAGATCGCCGCCACCTTCGCCGCGAGCGAATCCGGTCCCGACGTCGTGAGGTTGCAGAACGTCGCAACCGCGAATCGCTGGTCGGGGAAGCGAAGGAAGTGTCCGCGGAACCCGCCCCAACTTCCCCCGTGCGCGACGACGCGCAGGCCGCGGAGCGTCCCCACAGTCAAGCCGATCGCGTATGCCATCCCCGGCCCCGACGTCGCCGGCATCCCGTTGTTCAACTTCGTCGGCGTCGTCATCGTCTGGATGATGTCGCGCCCGCCGACTGTGGCGGCGTCATAGTTGTTGAGCCAACGGCCGAAGTCTTCAATCGTGGTGTGAATACCACCTGGTCCCATGATTGCGCCGTCGTATTCGGAGCGCACGATGCGAAATCCGCCGCTGCGCGGTCCGTAACTCTCGGCGAGATTCGGGATGATTGCATAACGGTCCGAGAGGAATCTCGTATCGCGCATGCCGAGCGGTCCGAAAATCTTTTCCTCGGCGAATTGCGCCAACGTTTTTCCCGTCAGGCGATAGACCGCCTGCGCGGCCAGGATCCACCCCGTGTTGGTGTAGAGATAACGCTCGCCCGGCGTGTAGTTAGGCTCGGCCGAATGGAAGATGACGTTCAGTGCGTCGACCGTGTCGCCGGCGAGGGTCCGCCCGGTCTGGCCCCACATCGTCCACAGATCGCGCAATCCGCTGGTTTGGCTGAGCGCCCGCCGCCACGTGATGTGATCCGCGTACGCCGGCATCTCGGGAAAGTATTTTCGAATCGGATCGTCGAGGGAGAGCTTGCCCTCCTTTTCGAGAATCAGCATCGACATCGCCGTGAACTGCTTCGAGATCGATCCCACATCGAGCACCGAGCGCGGCGACAGCGGGATGCTGTGCTCCAGGCTGGCCATGCCGTACCCGCGGGCGTATCGGACGGCTCCGTCCTGATAAACGCCGAGCGCACAACCGGGAGAATTGGTCCGGTCGAACGCTCGGAAGATGCTGTCGACACGCGCTGCCTTGTCGTCCCGCGGGCCAATCGTGTATTGCGCGAAGGCAGGGCTCGACAGCACGAACGAGAGGAGAGCGACGCGGCGAAATCCGCTGTGGCAATGCATATGAGGCGAGTCCGTGTGGATGGATCTGACTTGGCACCGGCGAAAAGCGCGGCGAAGCCGAAGCGCCGGCACGTTGTTATCCGTAACGGTACCGCAAAAGCGAAAACGCAGTTAGAGGGACTAGTTCCGCTCAGTCCAAGTCGACTTCCGCCGCGTCCAAGACGCCCTCGATCGGTGGCCGCAGATTGTGGCGAACCGGAGACGCCAATGACGGTCACTCAACAGGAGGTGTCGGATGCACAGACTGCATGCGTTGACCGTTGTCGCCCTGGTGCTGCTCGTTCGGAACGTCGAGCCGGATGCGTGTAGTTTGCTCACGCAGGCGGACGCCGGCAAAGCATTGGAGGTCGAGAGTCTTGCCGGAAGGCGAATCGTTGCGTCGAGCCCCAAATCGTGCATCTGGTCGGACGATGCGAAGGCCGCGTTCAGTAACCGACGTGTGACGGTCCAGTACATTGCCATCGCCGGATTTCAAATAGGCAAATCGAGCCCCGGTGGTCGCTTTACCGTCGAGACGATGTCCGGAGTCGGTGACGACGCATATTACGAGATCTTCAAATCCGAGAGTCCTATCCTGATTGCTCGCAAAGGGAACACCGCGATCGCGGTTCGCATTCTGAACGGGTTGAAATTCAAGGCATTCACACTTGAACAGGAGAAGGCGAAGGAAGCGGAGTTGGCAAAAGCGGCCCTTGGGAGGCTGTAGCGTGCGTCGTTAGAGAGCTCGCACCGGTCCGGCGTGCTACGCGTGCGCGAATCCGCTCGAGCCACGGATCATCGTTACCTCGAATGACCGCGACCGAACGTCGATCTCGGGCGAGACTACTCGGCCCGCAACGCCCTGATCGGCGAGACCTGCGTCGCGCGCCGCGCCGGAATCAGACACGCAACGAGCGCGATGAGCAGCAGCACTGCCGTGACGCCCACGTAGGTGACCGGATCCGTCGTGGATACACCAAACAGCAGCGCCTTCATCAAGCGCGTGGCCGCGAACGCCGCGATCAGACCCACGACGGCCCCGAGCGCGGCCAATCGGAGTCCGGGCTTCACGGCCAAGCCAAGGATGTCGCGAGGCGACGCACCCAGCGCGACGCGCAGACCAAATTCCTGGCTCCGCTGAGCGACCGAGAACGCGACGACGCCGTAGATACCCAGGCCCGCCAGCAACAGCGCCGACGCCGCAAACGCCATCATGAGCGACAATGAAAAGCGGCGGCGGGCGATCGACTCCGACATCATCTCCGACACCGTGCGGACGTTGAACACCGGCAGCTCCGCGTCGACGTCGCGCACCGCGCGCTCGAGGCCCGTGCGCGCGGACTTTACGTCCAGCCGCGTCCGCAACAGCACCGCGAGGTTCGTCGTCGGACGTTGCAGCATCGAGAAATACACGCGTGGCTCGGGCGGCACGTCCAGCCGATCGTTGTGAATGTCGCCCGCCACGCCGACGATGGGCACGTCGAGCGTCCGGGGCGCGCGGCCGAGACGAATCATGCGTCCAACCGGATCCTTGTTCGCCGAGAAGCGGCGAGCGAAGGTTTCGTTCACGACGACAACGACCTGCGTCGTCGGGTCATCGTGCTCCGTAAACGCTCGGCCGCGCTTGATGGGAGTGCCGAGCACCTCGAAGTATCCGGGCGTCACCGTGCCAAATTGCGCCGCGTGATTCTGTTCCTGCGTGCTCGCTTCGTCCGGGAGCGAGAACGGAGCGGAGTTCGCGGCGCCGTTGCGCGCCGGCAAATCGTTCGTGGTGCCGAGCGCCGCGCGTTCCACGCCGGTCATCGTCGAGATCCGCGCATAGAGATTACGCACCAACTCGGCGCGGGCGGGTGGCTTGTTGTAGCGGTTCGCCTCCGGGTTGTTAGGGACAGGGACCCAGATCTGCGCCGCGACAAGGCCGCTCGGATCCAGTCCGGGATCGGAGCCTGCCGCCTGAAGAAAGCTGCGCACGAGCAATCCCGCGCCGGCGAGCAGCACGATCGAGAGCGCGACTTCGGCGACGACGAGCATCGCGCGCGACCGTTGATGACCACGCCCTTGTCCCGCGCCGCTGCCCGCTCCGTCTTTGAGCCCGATGGTGAGATCGACGCGCGAGGCCTGGATGGCCGGCGTGACACCGAACAACAGTCCGGTGACAATCGACAAACCGACCGCCGCGAGTGCCACACGCCAATCGGCCTGAATCTCGACGAGGCGTGGAATGTCAGTGGGAATCATGGACACGAGCCAGGCGCTTCCCACCTTCAGGACTACGAGCGCGAGAAGACCGCCGACGATTGAAAGCAGCAGGCTTTCCGTGAGTAACTGCCGCGCGAGGCGGAACCCCGAAGCGCCGATCGACTGCCGAATCGCGAACTCGCGCGAGCGAGCGGACGATCGCGCGAGCAGCAGGCTCGCAACGTTGACGCACACGATGAGCAGCACGAAGCTCACGGCGGCCATGAGAATCATGAGGGTCGAGCGCACGTTCCCGATGAGACTTGTCTGAATCGACTCGAGCCGCAGCGTCCACCCTTGTTGCTTTGGATATTCGGGGTAGGTGCCCTGGAGTGTCGCAGTGAGGGCGCTCATCTTCTGCCGCGCGCTCTCGATGGATACTGTCGGCTTGAGACGGCCGATCGCGCCGGGCAGCATTCGCGCGGCGCGAATCGGCGGCGACGGGAAGGGCGCGGCGACAAATCCGCTCGCCGCCCAGAAGTCGACGTCGCCGCTCGTCGTCGGACCGGGATGACGAAAATCCGGCGGCATCACGCCGATGATCGTGTACGGATCCATGTCCGCGCGGATCTGGCGGCCGATCACCTTCGGGTCCGCGCCGAACTGCCGGCGCCAGAGCGCATCGCTGATCACGACGCCATCGAAAAACCCTGGCGTATAGTCCCGCTGCGTGAACGTGCGGCCGAGCGCCGCCTTGACGCCGAGGAGCTCGAAGTAGTTGTGACTGGTGCCGAGGAGCTCGACGCGTTCGACGTGATCGCCGCCGCCAAACGCGCAGCTGATTGGATAGATCACGCTCACCTGCTCGAACGCGCCGGCGGCTTCGATGTCCTTGAGCTCGGGCACCGACATGCCGGCATCGCGTGCCCCCGCGGTGGTGAGATCGTCGAAGATTCGCACCACGCGATCAGGCTCGCGAATCGGCAGCGGTCGCAGCAAGACCGCGTTGACGACTGTGAAGATCGCGAGGTTGGCGCCGATGCCGAGCATCAGCGTGAGCAGCGTGACGGCGACGAAGCCGCGTTTTCTCGCGAGTGTGCGAACCGCGTAGCGAACGTCCTGAATCAGCTGTTCCATATCGTTATCATCCTCAGCGTAGCGAAGGACCTCGATTCACGATACCGCGCCCCCCGGTGCGATACAAATACGGAAATTGTCTTGACGAAAATGGGATTGCCCGTCCCAAATCCGAACAGTTCGCTGCATGGTATTCATGCTGCGTGGAGCGCGCTCCAGCCGTAGCCTCGCGCGCGGACGCGCACGATGGGCACCCGCACCGATACGCGCAACGGCACTCGCCGGATATCCCACGCCGACGACCATTCGTCCCAGACGATCCATTACGGATCTGTAATGGCTTGCCGTTCAGTATCAACGCGACATGCGCCTCGATGGAGACCTTACAGGGACAATCGGCGTTTTCCGCGGGACGTTCGGCGTCTTTGGTTGTCGCGTGCGTCGGGCACGCATAGGGTTGCGCGCATTCACCCGCAACGGGACAGCCAATGAGTCGTACGACACGCGCAGCCTTGACGATCGCAACCGCAGCCGCCACGATCGCCGTGGCGCAACCGCTCCCGGCACAAGCGGGCTCGCTGAGCTTCACCTCGGCGACGAAAGCACACTCCGTGCTCGCCGCGGCGCTCCGGGCCATGGGTGGCATTGACGCCATCGAACACTTGCCGACCATCACGCGCGAGTACAGAGTCGAAGCGCTCAATCTCGGTCAGTTGGAGCACCCGCTCGCCGCGCATGAGCGCCAACCGCCAAATCCGCAGTACCTGACACAAGTCCGGGACTATCGCACCGGCGACGCGATCGACGTGTCGTCGACGGTCATACGCGGCGGCCAGCCGTTCTCCAGTCGTACGGTGGTGCGCGGCGACACGTCGTTTGTGTTTCAGTACGACGCGGGCACTCTGCAGCGCGCCCTACCTCCGCTGGTGGCGGCCAGACGCGCACGGATGGAGAGCGAGGAAATAGAAGGTGTGCTTCTGGCCGCATGGCGCAATCGCTTCAACGGAGTTGCGCGTTGGCTCGGAAGTGTGCGAACGGGCGGCCGCCGCGCTGACGTCGTCAGCTTCACGAACCGCCAACAAGTCACCATCGCGATCTACATCGATTCCGAGACGCATCTGCCGCTCAAGACAGAGACAATTCAGGATGACCCAATTCGCGGCGACGTCGTGAACCAGACGACGTACTCTGACTGGCGGCCGGCCAATGGATTGAAGATTCCCTATGCGATCCGGAGCCGGGTGAATGACGAGGATCAGGGGATCTCCACCGTGGTCGCGGTTCGATTTGGCCCGGTCGCGGATTCACTGTGGCGCGTGCCACCCGACACATTCGTCGGGCGCAGTGTGCCGCCGGGTCCGATCGCGATAGGCGCGGATGCATTCGTGCTGCCGAACTCATACCAGAGCGCCTTCGTCGTCTTCGACGATTACGTACTTGTCCTGGAGCCGGGAGGCTCGCCGGCGTTCGCGCGCGCGACAATCGCGGCAGCGAAGCAGGCGGCGCCCGGAAAACCAATCCGGTACGTCGTGGCGACGCATGCGCACTATGACCACCTGGCGGGGGTGCGCGAGTACATCGCGGCCGGCGCTACGATCGTCACCACACCGCGCGCCAAGTCGGTCATCGAACACGCAGCGGCGGCGACGCACGTCCTGAATCCCGACAGTCTGTCCGCGCATCCGCGAGCGCCGATCATAGAGACCCTCACGGACGACTCGCGAATCTTTCGAGACGCTACGCACGAGGTGCGGGTGTACAATCTCGGCCCCACGTCGCATGTCGAGGCGATGTTGTTCGCTTACCTCCCCGCGAGCAGAACCTTGTTCGAGGGGGACGCGTTGGACATTCCCGAGCCGGGACATGTCCGCATGGGAGGCGAGGATACCGAGCGGCTCGCCCGTCGCATTGCGGATTTGAGCCTGGACGTCGATCGCATTGTCGCCGTGCACGGACGAATTGGAACGCTCAGCGACCTCAAATCGGCCATCGCGAAACGACGTGCAGCCGGTATCGCGGAACCCGCGGGGAAGGCTCGATGACGACGTACGCGTATCGCGTCGTCGACGTCTTCAGCGAGCGCGCGCTCGAAGGCAACTCGCTCGCGGTGTTCGTCGATGCATCCGGCTTGGACGGCACCACGATGCAGAAGATCGCGCGCGAGCTGAACCTCTCCGAAACCACGTTCGTGTTTCCCCCGACACGGCCTGATTGCGCCGCGAACGTTCGGATCTTCACGCCGGCCAAGGAAATGGTCTTCGCCGGACATCCGACGGTCGGAACGAGCTACGTCCTCCTGAACGAGCGGGCGGCGCTGAAAAACGTCGTGCAGTTTACGCTCGAAGAGAAGGTTGGTCTCGTGCCAATTCGGGTGGAGACCGGGAGCCGGCCACTGGTCTGGTTGCGTACGCCGCCGATCGAGTTCGGACGGACATACGACCCAACGCTCTGTGCCGCTGCGCTCGGCCTGGATCGAACGCATCTGCTCGATGTCCCTCCGCAACTCGTGTCCGCGGGGAATCCGACGGTGTTCGTCGGGGTCAAGGGGAAAGCGGCTGTCGATCGGGCGTGGTTGGACCTCCCGGGGTTGCGCGCGATCAAAGAACGGGACAGCGAGCCGGTGTGCGTATTCGTTTTCACGCCCACCGCCGAGGGAGCGTATTCGCGGATGTTCGCTCCCGAGTACGGAGTGAGCGAAGATCCCGCGACAGGCAGCTCGACGGGCCCGCTCGCCGCGTTCATGATGCGTCACCAACTGATGCCAACGACGGCCGGCACCCGGCGCATCAGCGAACAGGGAACGAAAATGGGGCGCCGCAGCATCCTGCACATCCTGATCGACGGTGAATCCGGATGCGACGGGATCGAAGTGGGCGGCTACGTTACACCAGTCGCAACCGGCGCGATGACATTGTGAGATCTCAGATCGTGTTCAACGGCATGAACGATGACTTCCGCGACGAATGATCCCTGGGATGTGCTGGCCGACGTTGCCACGCGCTCGCAGGGGTATCTCCGCGCGATCGGCGACCGTCGAGTCGCTCCCTCAGCCGAAGCACTGGAAGGCCTGAAGCACTTCGACATTCCACTTCCTGACCACGCTCGTTCGCCGGAGCAGATCGTCGAAGAGCTCGACCGGTTTGCCGCGCCGGCGACAGTGGCGAACGCGGGCCGCCGTTATTTCGGCTTCGTCAATGGCGGAGCATTGCCGGCCGCGGTGGCCGCGAACTGGCTGGCCACCGCCTGGGATCAGCACGGGTCGTTCAACGTGGGGTCGCCGGAAACGAGTGTCATCGAGCGGGTCGCGCTTCGTTGGGTCGTGGACCTGCTCGGGCTGCCGCCGGAGTGCCAGGGCGGCTTCGCTACGGGGACCACGACGGCGCACATTGCCTGTCTTGCCGCGGCGCGCAGCGCGTTGCTGTCGCACCTGGGGTGGGACGCCGAGTCCGATGGTTTGTTCGGCGCTCCCCCGGTCACGGTCGTCGTGGGTGACGAAGTCCACAGCACCATGTTCAAAGCACTCGGTGTGGTCGGGCTCGGGCGACGCCGCACGGTCAGCGTTCCGACTGACTCGCAAGGTCGTATGCGCGCGGACGCGCTGCCCCGGCTCGCCGGACCCACGATCCTGTGTCTCCAGGCCGGCAACGTCAATTCCGGCGGCTTCGACCCCTTTCGCGAGATCATCGACAAGGCGCGCGCGTCCGGCGTGCCGCTGTGGGTTCACATCGACGGCGCCTTTGGTCTCTGGGCGCGCGTCGCGCCCGCGCGCGCGCATCTCGTGGACGGTGTCGAGCTCGCCGACTCGTGGGCGACCGACGGCCACAAATGGCTGAACGCGCCGTACGACTGTGGTGTGGCGATCGCGCGCGACGGAGCGGCGCTGCGGCGCGCACTGGCCCTCAGCGCCGACTATTTGCCGAGTGCGTTAGAGAATGCTAATCCGTTGGACTATACGCTCGAGTCGTCGCGGCGCGCGCGGGGCCTGGACGTCTGGGCCGTTCTGCGGAGCCTCGGCCGGGAGGGCTTGGCCGAGATGGTGGAGCGCCATTGCCAGCTGGCGAGGCGTTTCGCCGATGGATTCGTCGACGCGGGCTTCACCGTGCTCAATGATGTCGTGCTCAATCAGGTCCTGGTGACGTTTGGCGATGCCGAACGGACGAAGCGCGTGATTGCCGCGGTGCAGGAGGATGGGACGTGTTGGTGTGGACCGACCGTGTGGCACGGTCACACGGCGATGCGGGTGAGCGTGATCAACTGGGCGACGACACGAGAGGATGTCGATCGTTCGCTGGCGGCGATTCTTCGCTGCACCTGACGTCACTCGCGAGCACGACGCGCCGCGGGCGCGCGCGATCCCGCTCGCGATGAGACGTCGAGGATGCCCACCGAGCGGCCGATCAGGTGACGGCCAGGTCTTTTCCTTGCTCGGTGGATACTATGAAAAGCTGAATTAGAATGTCTTTCATGTTCGCCGCCGACGCTCCGTTGAGCCGCGTGGTGGCGTTGGCGTCGAACTTCAGGTCACCGTATGACGCTTTGCCGATCTGCCAGGCCAAGTGCCCTTTTCCGGGCTGCTTGTCACAGCGTCCAATACTGGAGTCGGCCGATTTCGACTTCGGGCTGGCCACGTCGTCAATGTAGTCGACCGCTTTCTGAAAGAAGCTCGACTCGGCATCTTGGAGCGCCTTCTTCGTTTTGCTATTCGCTGCCGTGACGACGCCAGATGACGTGGCCCAACTGTATGTTTGCCCCCCGACTACGACCGTTCCGTTTGGCATTGGTTCCCCGTTGTTCGGATGAATTCATCTATTTGGTGGTTATGAGCCGGCGTCTCGCGAGCAGCCGTCACATCTTCCACCCAAGCAAACTCCAATGATATAGCGACCAGGTGAACAGCACCGCGACGAACGTCACAGCGCTGAAGCGGAGGCGCGCCGCGCCCGAGCACGAGCGGAGGATGTGAACCGCCGCACCGTTTTTGTAACTTTGGTGACACGTCCGCGGAGCCTTGGAGCATTTTGCCATCGCGCACGTGGTCTGTATGTTGTGCCATCTCGGATTGATCGATGTCGTCGCTCGTGCGGGACGCGACAGTCAGGTTGCTTCCTTCCGGCGTCGCGTAAAGTCTGACATCGCGGAGCGTCGCTATGATCCAGTTCAAACCGCATCCGATATACGTCTTGTATTCTTTGCACCGCCAACAGGCGGTAGAGCCTCTATGGAATCGCTATTACGCCGAGAAAAAAACTGCCGAAAAAAGAGGCATCGAAAATCTGTTTCACGGAGAACTGAAGCGTTTTTTGCGCGACATGCAGCTTGCTACCAGGAAAGACGCGCTGATCAATGAAGCAATCCGATGGCAGCTCGAGGAGGACATCAGTCCGAAGTATGACGCCGAGATCATGGCCTATGAGCAGACGATCGTCGGTTTGCTGAAAAAGATCTCGAAAACTCAAATCGGCAAGATGGTTTTGAGTCGCCTGGGAGGAGCTCAGAAAATATGGATCATTCCCGCAAACTGGACGAATCCGCTTGCAAAGACCCAGAAATGGGACGATGAAACCGGCGGAGGCATACGAATCTCATTCAATCCGGGCGGGTTCAAATCTGTATATATCGGGCCGGGCAAAAGCGCCGATGAAAGTGATGAGACGCTTTTTCATGAGCTCGTCCACGCCATGCGATTGTCGCAGGGCACTTTCGGCGAGAAGGCGATCACGGCTGAGTATTTTGTAAACTCAGAGGAGTTTATTGCGACGCAGGTCGAGAATATCTATCACTCCGCCGTTACTCGTGATCCGCGGGCGGTTTTCAGCACTTATCAGGGCCCCTACAAAACGAAGAAGGAGATGTGCGACCTCTTCGTTGATTACCCTGAGCTCACGATGGCGCTGAAGTATTTTCTCGACACGGAGGATGTTGCCCGCCAAGCGGCGTTCATGTCGACGCCGGACTACAACCCATTCCGTGATTACAAGAAAATTGAAGCGCGTGCGCTGAAGCAGCTCGGTGTAAAGGAGTTGATGAAATTCTAGCCAAGGCCCCCGGACTTCAGGCCAACGGCCGGCCGAAGATTTCCTCGACGCGGCTCGCGATTTCCGAAAGGGGCGTCTTGAGCTCGCGGGCCCGCTCGAAGTCGTAGCTGAGACTCCTGTATTGCGACAGATAGCTATTGCATCCGCCGGCAGCAAGCCTGTCGCTCAAGAACCGGATTCCGGCTGTCACGCTTGTCCCAATGAGGAGCTTGAACGCAATTGCCGCTGCTCCGGCCCCCACGGGCGGAACGAAGGCGGCGGACGTGGTGAGTAGCGCCGGAATGACCCACTTCCGCATACCGGCGTTCGCGGAATGCGCCACGCTCGTGATATTCTTCGCCTGCCGATCGAGCAAGGAGTAACTGTTCTCGAAGTGCTCCTCGACGCCGCGAGCGTATGCTTCGAGGTCTGACTTTCCGTCCTTCAGCTTGAGTCCCTCCTCGGTTCGCTCCCACATCAACTTCTGAAGCGCGGAATCGTTCTTGAAGCGCTCGAGGGCGGTTTCCAGAACGGCGATGGGTTTCCCTTTGTCTTTCGTCAGCATCAACGCGTACAAGCCGATCGGGGGCAGCGGCGCCGCCTGTCTCATGTTCTCCGCCAGGATGTTCGTGTCGTCAGGCCCGGTGCGAATCTCCTCACTCACGCGTTTGAGCAAGTGGTCTCTGAACAAGCGAGCATGCTGCTCGGTGAGGGGCTCGAGGCCGGGGTCCGGCGTATAAATGCCGGCACGCCAACTCGCGAGCTGATTGAGATAGTTCAGGCGGAATCGATTGATGAGCGCGGCGCTGACGCGCGGCGCCGCGTCCGGGTGCGTCTCATAGGCTCGCAGTGCCGCGCGCAACTTCTCGGGTCCCGCCGCAATCAAGGCGGCGACGCACTTGCTGCCGCGGAATTGCTGTCCGATCAGCTCGAGGGCGTGCTCCTCGCGCTCCGCGTCGGTCAGTGCTGTCGCGCCATGAAGCTCTCCGATGAATTTCTCATGCTCGTCGGCTTCGAGGGGCCGATCGATCTTCGCCAGCGCGAGGTCGTCGATGATGAGCGACGATTCGACAACGGCGCTGCACGCATTATCGAGTATGGCCGCGTTGTCGTGAAACCGAATCGCCTCGATCGGCAAGTTGCTCATCGCTGCTTCGCGATTCAGACGCTCGATCTGAGTCATCGCCTTGGCGATATCGCCGGGAGGGACTGTGCCGTCGAAGTACAGTGCGCGCGAGGTGACGCACATTTCGATGAACCAGAGGAAGCTCGTGAGATCGGCCAGTGTGATCGGCGTGGTCGCGGAGCCTTCCATCACGTCGATCGCCGAGGTGACCGAGCGAAGGTTCACGCAGCATGATCCGTCGAATCGAACGGTCTTCGTCGGGAGGGCGTAGGATGCGTCTGGCCCAACGCGCGCGGGGACGGAGGAGGACGACATTGAGAAGCCTCGTATTGACGCGATGACGACAGTATGCTCCCGGCGAGCGCAGCCGGCAACCTCGATCTCAGCCGCCGCCGCAGTGATCACCGAGAAACGTTCCTTTCAGTGTTGTCTTACAGAAGTCCGCGGTGGCGAGCCGTCAAGCCTCGTTGCGAAGTACTACTGCGACGTTGGATCGGATGGCGGACATGGCAGGGACGAACGTGGCGAGCGCCGAGCCGACGATGATCAGCGTTGCAGATGCAAGACTGACGGGATCACTGGGCTTCACCGCGACGAGCAGTCCGCTCAACAATCGCGACGCCATCACCGTCAGTGCAGCGCCGATTACAACGCCCATCAGCGCCGGAAGAAACGTCGACCGAATGAAAGGAAGAAGAACCTCGGAATTCGAGGCGCCAAGCGCGCGTCGAATCCCGATGTCGCGGCGGCGGCGGCCCACTACGAACGCGGTCACGCCGTACGTGCCCATCAGCGCGAGCATGACGGAAAGAAAACCCATTGCCGAGAGGAGAATCGATCCCGCCCGGGGCGCAGCCGTCGCTTTCCTGAGTACATCGGCCATGGTTCTCAGGTCGATCAGCGGCAGCTGCGCGTCCTCGTCATGTACGGCACGGGCGATCGCCGGAAGAACGCTCGCCGGGTCGACCGCCGTTCGAACGTAGAGCGAGAGCTTCTTCAGCCCCGTCGCTTGGCCGTAATAGATGTAGAAAAACGGTTGCGCCGTTTCGCCGAGCGACTCGTACTGCGAGTTGGCGACCACCCCGATGACCTCGTATTGCTCGGGAATCCCGCTGATGGCAAAGCGTTGCCCGACGGCCGGGCGATCGGGCCAGACGGTCTGCGCCATCGTCATGTTCACCACGGCCCAACCGAACTTGCTTGGCGCACTGTCATCCTCGCGGAATGTTCGACCCGCGGCCACCGCCAGACCCATCGTTCGGAAGTAGTCTCGGCCCACCGCTTGGGCGTGTGCGCCGATGTCTTCGGCGTCGGCGCGGCCGGGAAGGGTGATTTTGCTTTGCAGACCGGGACCATCGAGCACGACATGACTCGAGATCGTGGACGACGTCACACCCGGGATGCGATTGATGCGTTCGAGCACACGACGCACGAGCGCCGGTGCCCGCTCGCTATCGTAGCGCAAGAGACCGAGATCGAACGTCGCCAGCGCGAGATGGTCGGTCTTGAATCCGGGGTCGATGCGCTGTGCATTTCGCAGGCTGCGCACGAACAGGACCGCGAGAATGAGGGCCGTGGTCGCGAGCGTCGATTGCGCCACCAATAGCAGACGACTGAATCGATCGCCGGACAGCCTTCCAGACGCGATACGCCCGCCGCGAAGCCCGGATGAGATATCGCCCTGCGTCGCATAGAGAGCCGGCGCGAGCCCAAAGAGGAACGTGGAGCAGACGCCTGCGGCTGCCGCCACCGTCAGCGCCTTTCCGTCGAGACCCAGCTGGAGTGATCGAGGCAGGATGAGGAAGTGACCGCCCATCGCCCAGCGCAGGCTCATGTACGCTACGCCGATTCCAATGCCCGCGCCCGCGACGGCGAGAAGCGCTGCCTCCGTCAACAATTGCCGTCGCAGCCGCCCGTTCGACGCGCCCAGTGCGCGGCGCAACGAAATCTCGTGTCGTCGCATCACCGCCTGGGCAAGAAGCAAGTTCGCCACATTGGCGCATGCGATGAGCAACACCAGAGCGACGACTGCCGCGAGCAAACCTCCCGCTCGAAGCCACGTTGCACGCCTTTGAGGACCCAAGCGCGCCTGTTGCAGCGGAAGGACGTCGAAGGCCAAACCGTTGTTTTCCGCGGGAAAGGCCGTCGCCAGGTCTCGTGCCTGTGTTTTCAGCCTGGCGGTGAGCGCGGCGAGCGCTTCGTCAGAGGCGACGCGGGCGACGACGTCGAACATCGATGAGACGCGCACCCGATAGTAGAACGCTTGAATGCCGGCCAGAGCATCCGCGTGCATCGACGTCATGATCCACACATCCACCGCGCGCCCGAGGTCGAGTCCCCGATATCCCGCCGGCGCGATCCCGACGATCCTGAACGGTTTCGTGTTTACGAGGATGGTGCGTCCGATGACATCCTGGGCGGCGAATCGTCGTTGCCACAGCGCATCACTGATGACGACCACGGGATTTTGCCCATCGATCTTGCCTTCCTCGGGAAGGAAGGTTCTGCCGCGGACCGCGCCGACGCCGAGCACCTGGAAGTAGTTGTCCGAGACAAGCTCTCCACTCACTTGCTCGGCTTCGCCGCTGGGCTCGGAGATCCCGACGAGAATGGAGGCGTACGCAGCGGCTGGCACGGGGAGCGACTTCCGAAGATCATCAAAGTTCTTGAATGACGTCAGCGCTGGTCCAGGCTGGTCCGGCCTCGTCGTGTAGATCGAAACCAACTCGGCGGGCCGCCGTACCGGCGCAGACTCGAGAAACAGAGCGCTGAGGACACTGAATGTCGCGACGTTGCCGCCGATCCCGAGCGCGAGCGAGACAATGGCGACGCCGGTCAAGATCGGATTGCGCTTGAATCCTCGCAGCCCATGTCGAACGTCCCGGAGCGCGGCGTCGAGCGACTGCGATATCAAACGGCGACTGCCGTCATCGCTGTTGGAGTCAGGCATCATTGTCTCACGGGCCTAGGGACAGCGGATAGCGGTGCAGCCAGCTTCCTGCGCGCGATGCATTGCATAAATGCCGTTCGGTTGCAGAATCACTCCCGGAATCAAATGCCGCTTGAGCTCTTCGTAGACCGCCGTGGCATCCTGATTCGTGCGCTTGGCCCAGACCATCGCGTTGTTGTTGAGAGCCAAGTTGCAGCCCAGGACGATGTGCCCGTTCGACAGCAGCCACGTGAGGCTGGGTTGCGGGCTACCAGGAGCGAAGCGTTCCGCGGCCCTCGTGACGCGCATCGGGTTGTGCGTCGCCCACTCGCCGTTCGCGGCCTTGACCTTCTTGTCCTCGCCGATGGCGTAGCGCTCCCACATTTCGTCGTCGAGCACGTGTGGAACAGCCGAATGACGTAACACCAGCACGACCCGCACGTCACCAGTCGCAGGACGTAACGCCTCCTGAATTCCCTGCAGGTAGCGAACGGCGTAAGTGGTCGCGCTACCGTTGTCGGGCTCTGACTGCTCGAACATCGCCTTATGTGGCACCGCGAGTCGTCGAAACCATGAGTCATCCCATTCCACTGCGCTTCGTGGAGGTGGAGGGTTTCCAGCGACCGGGGCAGGATCGCGTGCCGGGAGATGCGGCGCGACGGCACATCCGGCCGCGCCGAGCACCATTGTCGCGGCACTTTGCGTGATGAACGTCCGTCGAGATTCGGTGACGCGAGAGCTCATTTTCGTCTCCAGTGCACTTTGCTGAACAGCTCACTACCCGGACGTCGAAGAGCGGATCGCTCGTAACACCCGCACATCGAGCCAATCGCGGATCGACGGTGGAAGCATACGGCGTTGTCGCGCCGTCAGCAGGGACCACACATGCGGGGCAAGTGAGATCAGGCGGTCCACGGTGATCTCGCGTGCCGCCACGTAGCGTTTGGCCGCGATTGAACGATCGTATCGATCGGGAAGACTCACCAGGTAGCGGGCGGCCGTGCCCCAAACCGAGTCGGCAAGCTGGGTGTACGAGCGATTCATGGCGGTGAGACTGTCCGCCTGTTTTCTGGTGAGACCGAGCGAATCGGGTTGCTGGAGAATCAAGGCGATCGGATTCGGAATCGTGCTCGTTCCGAACGCCTTGATCGCCGACGCCTCGAACTTGGCGCCCGGCTGAGTTCGTCCGACGTCCAACCGCTGAGTCAGAAGCTGGCGCTCGCGCGGCACGCCGAGATCGTACGTTATTCCGAGCGCGAGAAATGTTTCGCCGCGCTGAATTCCCTGATTCGGTCGCGTCGAGCCAAAGCGCTCGTTCACGGCGTAACGGAAACGCCGGGTGTTGGGGTCGAAGCCCTGTGCGACGAGCAGCACGGGATCCGGTGCGAGTTGTTGTCCCCAGCCTCTGACATTGGCCTCGCCATGGGCGACGATGTCGGCGAGTACGAGCGGATTGTTGACATTCACGGTAATTCGCGCGCGCTGCGGGAGGTGCAGCTTTTGTGAATTGAGCGTCGCGTTGACGTTGGCCGCGATTTGCCATGGCCCGTGGCAGCTTCCGCGGCCCGCAATGGAATTCTCCTGCGAGCGCAAGCAGGCTCCAATTGCGGATGGCGCGTTCCCGAGGACGTGCCGCAGTCCGGCCGCCACCATTGAATCCGTTGCGCCGCGCGGTGAAAAGACGAACGCGCGGTCGTTCAGCGCGTTGCCATCGCCATTCACGTCGCCGAGAACGACGGGGGTGAATGGTGCCCCGGAGGACGCGGCGACGAATCCATTCCATCGCACGAGATCAAACGCGTTGTAATAGAAAGTGCCGAGCACCGTATGCCGCCGCGGCGACAGCGCCCTGCTCCACTCGCGACTGAACAGGTTCCTGGCCGCGCTCGCAAAGCCGAGGTATTGCTCGCGCGCGTCCTGCCACGTGTATGTGAGGGACCAGGTGGCTCGCGTGCCCGCGAAAACCGGCCGCGCGCCAACGGTCACGAGTCTCGACTCCTGTTGCAGCGCCGACCGCAGCGCCGTCACGCGGCCGAAGTCCGCGTCGTAGCGTGACGAGCGAAGGCCGATCGCCCCAGTGGCCAATATCGACGACGGATCGACGAACACCGGACGAGCGCCCTCGTTGTCGAGCGTGAAATGCGCAGCAGTGTCCAGGTTGGCGTCGATGGCAGCGGGCTGGTCGAAGGCGCGCTGATATTGCGCCGACGCCGAAATGAAGAGGCGATCGGCGAACAGAGGACCGCTCGTGCCGAGGTTCGCCCGCAACGAACGAGGTTGCCGAAACCGGGAGTCGTACAACGTCACCGATGGCGCGTTGGCGGCGAACGACGAATTGCCGTCGGCGCAGGCCGACGGAATGCGTGCCGAGTCCGCGTAGGCGCCCCACGCGGGTATCGGCGCCGCGGAGCCGATGCATTGGAGAACTCTCGTGGACTGCGTGCCGCCGGAGCTGTTGAGCACCGGGTCGAGCAACGACTGCGCCGTGGCGACATTCTGAAAGATGCCGATGCCTCCCTGAATCAGCGCGCGAGGCGGGCGGGCGGCTTGGGCGAGCGTGAGGATCACCGGCGCTTTCCCGTAGATCCATTGAAATCCCAGTCGTGGACTCGCATAGAGGCCGTTGGGCACGCGATCGGTTTTCTGATCGAAACGCGCCGCGACCTCCGGCTCGAGCGGCGGCGCCGCCAGGAGGCGATTTGCGTCGATGCGAAGACCGTATTGAACCTGCACGCCAGATGTCGGCCGCCACGAATCTCCAATCGAGCCCGCGACGGAGAGCTGGCCGCCGATATTGCTCGGAATCTTTAGCGTTCGCTGAAACGATTCAGGGCGTCCGGCTTCGACGTCGCCGAGCGACGCGAAGGAAAACGTTCCGAACTGATTGGTCGCCTGCCGAGAGTGAAAATGCTCATAGCGCAGATTCGACGTGACCTTCACCGCATGACGATTGTTGCCCTGATACCACACGGATTGATTGAGCGCCTCGAGCGTCGCCGCGCGCCGGTCGGCGGCTGTCGGGGATCCGCCAAAGGTGAGTGTGCGAATCGCGGTGCCGCCGTCGGCCAAGAGAGAAGCGACTCGCACCGTGCCCTGAGGGAGGCGCGTGTACGGGTCGCTGCCGCTGCCGGAGAAGGACGTCCCGACGGTCGTGGTGCTGAGAACTCCAAACCAGAAGTAATTCGAGTGCCGAAGGGCCAGAGTGCTCGACCACAGCCTCGCGTCGCCGCTGTGCGCGGGCGTCGAAAGCAGCGAGGTGGGCACGGAGCCGGCATTCACCGTGCGAGCGAGGTTGGCGGTCGCGCTCAGGTTGAACGAGTTGCTTTCCAGCACATTGGGATCCTAAGCTTAGAATTCCACGTGGACAAGTTGTCGCG
>JADMIO010955784.1_pt1 | contig 56295 bp, 57 predicted proteins | sample 8958161 | NCBI WGS metagenome assembly JADMIO01 (sample SAMN16585339, study PRJNA669376) | soil metagenome | isolation source: Crop rotation soil | place: USA: Cullars Rotation, Alabama | collected 2011
GCCGCGACTTCAAGTCACGTGAATTCCAAGCTTCGGATCCCACTGTGCTGGAAAGATTCATAGTAGTGATACAGGGCGTCCGAGATGGCGATGTATTCACTCCGTTGTACGCCTTCGTCTTCTTTTTTCCAAAGCGCCAGGATCATCGCTTTGATGCTTTCTCGTTTTTCGGTGTCGAGGGTATCGCCAACGCCTACATAAAAAGGGTTGAAACTAATCGGGCTCTTCTCTGAATACGTAAAGTAGTAGCCGTCGACAAAATCGCAAAGTCCTTGGTAAGAATGACCAACGTCTACCAAGACAATGTGTGCGCCTTGTTCGAAATAAGAGCGTAACAGGTGATTAGTAAAAAAGCTTTTACCACTACCGGAAGGGCCCAAAATGAATTTGTTCCGGTTGGTAGTGATACCGTTCTTCATCGGTTCGTCCGATAGATCGACATGCAGCGGCTTGCCGCTGAGTCGGTCGCCTAAGCGAATGCCGCAAGGAGAAATACTGCTGCGATAGCTGGTCTCTAAATTAAAAAAGCAACAGGCCTGTTCCGCGAAGGTGTCGAACGTGTCGTTCATCGGAAAGTCGCCGGCGTTGCCTGGCAGGCCGGCCCACCAGATCTGCGGCGCGCCGTCCGTTTCCTGTTTGGGCTGGGCATCCAGTTGGGCGAGCGCGGAACTGACCTTATTTTTGATCTCCCCGGGTTCACCCCAGGCCAGGATGTTAAAGTGCGCCCTGACCGGAAGCCGTTGCCGGCTGATCGCTTCGTCGATGAACGCCGCCGTGGCGTCACGGCCGATGGCGTTCTCCCTTGAATACGCGGACAAGGATTGCAGTCTTAATTTTTTCGCCTCCAGGTTTTTGAGCGTCTTCGCCGCATCCTCGATAAAAACATATTGGTTATAGATATGGTTACAGTCCAGCAAGGCGCCGACCGGGCTGGCGAAGCCGGTGCTGAACCTGGCCCTGTCGGTGCTGTAGGGGTCGTAAGTAATGCGGGGGCCGCAAAGCGCGGGTAAATATTCCGCATCCGCTAAAGTATAGAGCTGACATTGGTGGTCGCCGATGCGCAGGGGATCGAAATGGATGTCTTTTAATACCGGTGTGTCACCGGCATTCAATAAGAAGCAGTATTGTTCCAGTATGCCGGGAATTTTCAGCGTGCCGGTTAATTCATCGTCCGTTAAGCGGCGCAGGGATAACAAATTACTGTCTTCCAGTACGCGTTTGAACTGCCCGCAGCTATCCACGAACTCGCGGAAGAGTTCCGCAGCGGTGCTTTGCGCCGGGGTGATCCTTTTGCGCAGCAGGCCGCTGGCCGCGCTGGTGACGGGTTTGAAATCGACCGCCCGTTTCGTCAGATAAATATAACACCGGTGCGCCAGGTAAGGACGTTCATTAAAGAACCGCTCGGAAGCATGGCCGAGAAAGGTCTGGTCGCTAAAGACAGCTTTGTAGCTGTCTTCGACGAACCAATCCTGTTTATGGAAGATGCTGTGCTTCGGCAACAGTTTGATGGCTTTGACCCAGGTCTGGTGGAAAGCCAGGTACTCGTCGTTCGATAAAGTAAAGAGTTCGGGTAGCAATACTTCGTAGGCGATCGTCAGGTCGCCCCGGGCGGACAGCAGGGCCTGGTGCTCGACCTTGCAGATCGGGAAGATATCTTCAGCGTTTTTCATAGAATATCCTTCTGGACTTAAATTTGAGGTAAGTGGGTACATAACGTTTGGCCCGTTTTTTCATAAGGCCGTGCTGACCGAATTTATGGCTGAGGCCAAAGACTTTATAGAACAGCAGGCTGCCTGAACCGGCAATGATCAGGATGCAGAGGTAAACGGGCAGGCCCATGAGATAGAGTACAGCGAACAGCACCAGCAGGCATACCAGCCCGCCACCGAGATATGCGATGTACTGCGCTTTCAGCCCCTTGAACTCGATGGGGCGGTTAATGCCTTTATTGATCTGGTAGCTCATACCCCAAAGAATGATTTTAGTACGGTTGCAACGACCACCAGGAAAATACAGGAGCCGAACCAGCTGCTGGCGACCTTGCCGGTGTCGTGTTCGCCGTCGTTCCATTTCTTATAGACCTTGATGGCGCCGACCAGGCCGGTAATGGCGCCGATGGCGTACATCAGGTTGGTGCCGGTAGCGAAATAGCTTTTGACCTGGTTGGTCGCTTCGTTGATGCCGGCGTTGCCGTCCTGGGCCATGCTTACTGTTGCTACAAACAGTAAAGCGAATAATAATTTGATCTTTTTCATGCTTCAAATGTTAAGGGCCATTCCTCGGCCGTGATGGTAAATGGGAGTTTTTTGGTTTTCAGAGCGCTGATGACCTGCGGCAGGCTGATCTCGTCGGCGAAGACCTCATATTGGCTGATGAGGGTGCGTAAAAGCGACAGGAAGCCGGTCTTGTCGTCACTGTCTGTAAAGGCGCTGATGAGGGTCTCGGCTTCGGCCAGGAGCTCGTCGGCAGGGCCTTTGGGCAGCGTCCGGTCGCTGACGCCGTCATCTCCGGCCGCGCCGAAAATGAGTTCGCCGGGGTCACTCAGGCCGGTGCCGGGTTCGGGCCGGGCCGGGCCCATCACTTGGTGCGCGGCAGCGACTTCGGGCAGCGCGCCCCCGTTTTTGGGCCCGATGCGCAGCAGGCGCGAGAGCTCGGGCCGGTAATACCGCAAGCCGGCATAGGCGTACCAGGCGGCGCTGAGGGCAAAGACGGCAACAACGTATTGCTGCCAGGAAATGGAGTTGAACATAAGCTTTCGTTTTTATTGAAGCAAAATTGCAGGCGGTTAAAAAAAATATTCATCCCCGGGTCCACAGGTGCCAAGCGGATTGGTTCATTTTGATGCCGTTTGGCTCATCATAATGGATTCAAGGGTTTACCGCCATTTTGTCATCGATCCACCGCAGCAGCCCGTCCCGGAGCTTGCTCAGGAACACCGACATGTCCTTCTTCCGCCGGGTGATATCCGTGTATTTATGGTAGTACTCCTTCAGTTCGATACTGAACGTATATTCAAAGATCCCGACGAGTTCGGCGATATCGATATTGCCGTTGTTGACCGAGCCGGAGGCCTTGAGCGCGTAGATCAGCTCGATGGCGTCGGTCTGGGTGGCGGTCCACTGGGCGGGCCGGAAAGGCTGGAGGAGGGTTTCCGGCGCGGCCTGCAGCCTGGCCAGCTCCAGGTTCAGGTAGGCCCCGAAGTTTTCGTTGGCGATGACCTTGCTGAGCTTATAGTCGTGGGAGGTCGAGTATTGCTCGTCCTCTTCGAAATCCTCGAGTTCGGCCTGTACGTCAAAGCCGCTCCGGGTATAGTAGGCCTCGTCGAGCTGGCGCATGCCGGCGCGGTAATAGCTGTAAAAGGCGCGGTTACGGTCGAAAAAGGTTTTGAGCCCGGCCAGGTGCATCTGGATGTAGTCGCGCTGGATGGCTTCGCCGCCCGCCGGGCGCTGCAGCTGGAAGTTATAGACATTGATGAAATAAATGAACCGGCTGTAGAACCTCGGCTTGATCTCTTTAAAGAAAAGGACCTCTTCGGCGGCGCTGCGGAACGCATGGCCGCGCATGTATCTTTTGAGTTTGCCCAGGGCTTTTTTGCAGACCAGCAGCGCGCCCCTGAAGTTCCCCTGCCCGGCCTTCCCGATCTCCTCTTCCATGGCCCGGTAAAGGCGGGCGCTGTAATGTTCCAGGTGTTCCATTGTTTTCGCTTTTGCGGGACAAAATTAAGGCGTGCGGATCACGGCGCCATTGATCCGGGTCAAAATCGCTTCGCCCGGCGGCAGTGCCGGCCGCGCTTTTTCCGGGGCCGCATTGATCCGGATCAAAAATAACGTCCGCTCAAAAAACATTTTTTTCCGTCAGCGTGTTATGGACAGAGACACGTACCGCAAAGGATGATCGCCATGGCCATACCACCGGAACTGCCCGAGGGGGAACTGCTTTTCCAGATCCTGCATTTCATCGCGCCCGTTTCCGCGGCGCTGCGTGAAGACCTGGCCTCCTGCCTGAAGCAGGAACACTATCCCCGAAAACACGTGCTGGTCCGCCCCGGGGAGGTCGCCCGCAAGGTCTGGTTCATCCGCGAGGGCTTCGCCCGCGCCTGGTACCTGGACCGGGACGGCAGGGAACATACGACCTGGTTCATGGGCCCGGGTGATTTCATGATCTCGGTCTACAGTTTCTTTACCCAGCAGCCCGCGGCGGAGCAGGTGGAACTGCTCGCGGACAGCCGCCTGCTCTCCATCACCTGGAGCCAGCTGCAGTCCCTGTACGCGGACCATCCCGAGTTCAATTTCCACGGGCGGGTCCTGACCCAGAAATATTATATCCAGTCCGAGGAACGGGCCGTGCTCCTGCGCACCCGGGACCCGGCGGAACGCTACCAGCTGCTCCTGGACCGGCACCCCGGCCTGCTGCAGCAGGCTTCGCTGGGGCAGATCGCGTCCTTCCTGTCCATTACCCCGGAAACGCTGAGCCGCATCCGCGCGGGCAGGGGCGGCAATACCGCCTCTTCAGTTTTAAAACGACACCTATGAAAAAGCATCTCCTCTTCACCTTACTTATTTTCGCGCTGGCCGTCGCCTGCCAAAAAGAGCAGGTAGCCCCACCCGTCACGTTTACCGCACCGGATACCCTGAGCCTTTCCGCCGCCAGGGCCTACGTAAACGACGCGCCCGCCGCGCAGCCGGCGGGCACCGGGCATAGCTTCAGTTTATCACGCCTCGCCATCCCCTGGGAAAAAGCGGAGCTGATGCCCAATACAAAAAGCGGCTACTGGCTCATCGGCCTGGAAGGCAGGCCGCGGATGAACCAGGTCGCGCAGGGTTACCGCAAACTCGCCCTGATGCGGGATTCATCGGGGCATATCCGGGCGCGTATCCTGGAGATCATCCCCGACGGGATCCGTTACCAGCGCGGGCAAAAGGTCCGGACCGCGGATTTTACGGGGCGTATCTTTATCTACGACGAGACCTACCGCCTGCTAAGCGGGCTGGTCTATTCGGGCGGCCGGCCCATGGGGCGGATCCGGCCGGCGCCGGCCGCTCCGTCGCCCCAGGCCCGGGTCAACATGATGTCCGTCACCGGGGACTGCGCCTGGTACGACAGCAGCTATACCGACAGCGAGGGTATCCTGACGGTCTATTCCGAATTCGACTGCAGCTATTCCTTCTATGACAGCGGAGACGCCGGTTTCGATCCCGGCAGCGGTGATTTTGCCGGGGGCGGCGGCGGAGGGGGCGGTGCTATCGCCGGCGCGCCGGAGGTATCCAACCTGCCCGGTGAGGACCAGGCGAAGATCGACCCTTCCAGATACCTGACCTGTTTCGGTAACGTCCCGACCAACAGCACCACGAAGCTGCAGGTCACCGTGTATGTGCAGGAGCCATGGCCGGGCACGTCCTTTAATATCGGGCCGAACAGCGTGGGGCATACGGCCATCGGGCTCACGAAAACCACCGGCAATATCAGCGTGACGCAAACGATGGGTTTTTACCCGGACGCGACCGGGAAGGATAAAATGCACGCGCCGGGCAAACTGGTCGATAACAGCGCACTGGACTTCAATGTCAGCATCACCTATACGGTCGACGCCGTGACTTTCGCCAACCTGATCAATTACCTGAACAGCCCGCTGCCGGCCTATGATATCACCGCCCTGAACTGCACGGGTTACGCGTATAATGCCTGCCAGTATGCCGGCATCACTTTACCCGATCCCTACACGACTGTGGGGCTGCCCTACCCTTACGGTAACCAGGCTGTTGCCATGACGCCGGCGGGCCTGGGTAGCAGTATCCGGAATATGCAGGACAAAACCGGCGTGAATACTGATGGAGGAAAAGTAGGAATAAGCAACGGCCCTTGTAATTAAATCTTATGAAAGCAAAAAATATTATCGTTGGTCTATTACTATTTGTGCTGATAGCCAATCTGCCATTCTGGGATTTCTTCTTCCAGGAACAATATACGTACACCAATATTGATGGAAGTTTTCGATACAACGAGGAAAACGGAAAAGGCAATTCTTTTAATAATTGTTTATTGATGTATGGAGCCTTTCTTTGCAAGCACCCAGATAAGAACGCAGGCGATATTACGCTCTACCGCACTTTCACGATCAAGCCCTGGCGGTTTTGGGAATGGCGGCAGATGATCTTTCACAGTGACCGTTTCTTCCTGCCGTATAAAGCACCCTAACCGACACATCACCACCATCTCGTCTGCCTTGCAGCCCGAGGTAACCGGTTCATTTTTCGCCGGGGTTTTAAATATCAACCCTGAATGGTAAATTCGTCCGGAACCGAACCCATCACCATGAAAAAATTATTAACCGCCATCCTCTGTGCCTGTCAACTCTGTGCCCTGGCGCAAAAAGTCGTTCACCACGCTTATACGACCTATTACAACCCGGTCAGCCGGGTGGCGGACAGCGTGGTCTGGGACCTGACGCCCGCCATGGTCAGCTGTCCTGCGACGACGCGCCATGACGTGTTCCGGAAGGACCCCGCCATCGCCGGGTCCGCCAAACCCGCGGACTACCGGAACTCCGGTTATGATAAAGGGCACCTGTTCAGCTACGCGGACGCGCAATGCGATTCCGCCGACCGCATCGAGTGCTTTTATATGACCAACATGCTGCCGCAGGTCCATCCCTTCAACGCCGGGGACTGGAAGACCCTGGAAACACAGGAACGGGTATGGGCGCAAACCGCGGCCCTGCATATCCTCGCGGGTGGTACCGGTTCGCTGGGCAAATTACCCGCGGGAGAGAACATCCCGGCCTTTATGTGGAAGGCGATCTGGATGAACGGCAAATGGACCTGCTGGATCATGCCGAATCAGGGCACTTCCAAGGGGCATTCCCTGGAATTCTGGGCAAAACCGCTCGCCGAATTCAACCGGCAGACCGGCCTGCATTTGCGGTAAAGCGGTCAATTAATGACCTCTCCCCTGTTATTGGCCAGCCTTTCGCGCCATTGCTGTAATTGTTCAGGGCTTAGTCTCGGCCATTCCGTAAACTCACCAACGATCTTCAGGGGGTCTTGCGTCCGGTACGAGCGGGTTGGGTTCCCTGGAAACTTTTTATTGGTCACATTTGGGTCGTCCTCAAAACCGCCGGTGGGTTCAACGATATAAACACGTCCGGGTCCGTCGCCGCTGGCCAATTCTGCTGCAAGTCCGGCCCCGTTGACCAGGGCAGTGAAATAAATATGATTCATCCGGAGTTCCGGCTTGTAATTGGAAATCCGTCCCGGCGTCAGGAGATCGCCGGCCTGCAGACCGGCTTTCGTCCCGTGGTAAAAGGGCCCCTGGTCCGGGGGATTATTCCCGGCGGCGGCGGATAATTCATGGTAGCTGTTTGCCTGATCAACATCACCCAGTTCTTCATAACAGGTAGCGATGTGTGCATATAAAGCAGCAAAGGCGCCCTTAACGGCGTCGTTATTGACGCGCAATGCCAGCTGCAGTGCTGTTTGGTACCAGCTTAATTTGCCGGATGCCTCTTTTTGCCGGCGGGCCACATAATAGGCGGCCATGAACTTTTCAAAGTCGTTTGTTGCCGCGTTCCAGGCACGAACGAATAGTTGGCCGGCCGCTTCGGCCTTGCCCGTTTCTTCCAGCTGCATGCCTTGCATGCAAAGCTGAATAACCAGGTTGCTGGGGTTAAATTCCATGCTTATTTTGGGGAAAGATTACCGTTACAAAATTAAGCCTTTCGTTTCTTAAAAGGAAGTGACGGCACGGAAATGACCTCCGGTCACCGAATTATGTTCTGCGGACCAAAAATAAGCTTTTCAAACGAAAGCATTCAAAGACAGCCCTCCGGCATTACAATGGCATATTTTTACTTATGGTTGTTTCATGCTGAGCGATTTCTGCAGGACGCCGTAACCCGTTTATTTTCTATAACAGATCTTACAGGGCCGGAACCCTTTGGCGACCGCCTGCTCCCGGGTCATCCTGGCCAACTGGTAGGTACAATGCTTTAGCCCGCCGCATTCATAACGGTGGTACGCGTGTGCGGCCTTACTTTTACAAATCAGGACCGTATCGGCCTTGCTGATGGCCTGGGCGTTAACGGCCGGGCCACCGCAGCTGCTAGCGGTGCCCAGGATCAACAGGATCAATAGTTTGTGCATGTTTAGGGAGGATATGGTGATCGATCATATAGCGCGTGATAGGCAAGAGCCGCCGGTTGGTATCTAAAGGATAGGCGCCGCCTGCCGTAAAATACTCCAGGGAATCGGGTGTGCGGAAATACCAGATGTGCCCGACAGATGCATAAGTAATACTGGCCCCGGGATCATGGACCCGCCGGAGGTGCAACAGCCGGTCGCTATCCAAAGGCAAAGTGAGCGTGTCCCCGTGGCGTTCCCCGCAGCCGGTCGCTTCATAGTGATCCCCCTTCCAATACATACATTGGCCATTGCTCTTGGTGACTTTTATCGGTTTGGGTGGCGGATGACCGGCCGGTTTGGGAAGCATGGATATGATGAGTACCGCCGCAAACGTGATGGATATCGCGAATGTGATCAACAGCTTTTTACTCCATTTCCTGGGCGGATCCTGCGGCGTTGTTATTTCGGGCCGCTTGTTGACCCACCGGATATACGGCCTGGGCTGAAAATCGATCAGCCAGGCCAGCAGTTCAACATTCTTCTGATCGGTCTTGGTGATCTCTCCCCTGACCAAAGCGGCGATCTGCCGGAACTTATCCGCGTCGAAATTCTCGATAACCGACCGGTATTGCCTGGGCCCTGACTGTTGCCCAAAAAATCCTTTTAAAACATCTTCTTCCGAGTCCTGGTAACGCCGGTCGAACACATCCAGGCATTCCTGCCGGATCTGTGTCGTTTTCAAATGCACCAGATGCTGGGCCATCCGGCTCTGTTTTACTTTTTGATGATAGTCTTCAACTATAGCACACTGATACTTAGCAAACTCCGAACGCATTTTTCTAAAATTTAAGTTAAAGCTACAGGAATTTTTCCCAGCATTTTACGCTTTCCCGTAATTTCTCTATCGCTTTTCCGGAAATATGGGAATTCACGGAATTCCTTGCTTCTTAGGCCATTACGCCCCACATCTTTGTCCCAACGATCGATTCGAACGATCCGCCGGGTAAAGAGAAACGGTAGCGGAAGGCTGGCTTGGGAAGCGGCCCGAAGCGCCCGCGATCTGCACCCGGCACTTCCCAACAAACCCGTGAGTAGCGCTGCTCGCGGTCTTGCGGTGCCGCCTTCATACGGTTGCGGGCGGGCCTTGATTTTCCAACGATTTAATTTTTACAAAAATGTATTACGCCATATTCTTTGCCTTATTCCTGGGTCTGGCATGCCCGCACAACAGTTCAAAACGCAGTGTAACCATCCACCACAGTTCGACCACCATGGCCGCCGACAGTACTGGCGGAGAAGGCGGTCACATCCCGCCGGAAACTACACCGGAAGGATAATTTTTCAACGTAAGGCAGGGATATCCTGCCTTACTTTATTATCTTTATCAGCAAAAGTCCAACTTGAGAAAGTTCCTGATCCTTTTGCCGGTCATCCTCCTGGGTTTGTTTTCCTGTCAGCGGAAAAACCCATCCCCCGCTGCGCCGGTCAAAGATCCGGACTATCAAAAAGCCGCTTCTTTTTTAAACCGGCAAAACGATTCCGCCTTCTATTATTTCAACAAAGTCGCTACCGGTTCAAAGGACAGCCTGCAGATCGCGCGGTCCTATACCAATATGGCCGTGATCCAGTCCGGTGCGGGCGATTACTTCGGGAGCCAGGAGAGCCTCCTGATGTCCCTGAAATTCCTGGATCCCGGAAAAGAAAAAAACCGCCAATGCCTTTACGCCACGTACAATGAACTGGGGCTGACCAGTATCGACCTCAAAAATTACGACGCCGCGATCACTTTCTTCGCGCAGGGCATCCGATTTTCAAAGGACCATACATTCGAACTGATCTTCCTCAATAACAAAGCCCTCGCCTACCAGAAAAAAGGCGACTATACCCGGGCCCTTGCTTTATACCGGGCGATCCTCCCGCAAACCATCCAGCCGGAGACCTATGCCCGGGTCCTGTCCAATATGGCCCGCACCCAGTGGCTGGCACAACCCGGCTACCACGCAGCTCCGGCCTTACTGAAAGCCCTGGCCATCCGTCAGAAAGAAAACGATACCTGGGGCGAAAATGCGAGTTACGCCCATCTGGCAGACTATTATACCCCTACCCGCCCGGACTCCGCCCTGCTGTACGCCGGTCGGATGTACACCGTCGCCCTTCAGCTCCACAGCCCTGACGACCAGTTGGAAGCCTTGCAGAAACTGATCCGGCTCGTTCCGCCGAATGAAACCGCGGAATATTTCACCCGTTATACCCGGCTGAACGATAGCCTCCAGACCGCCAGGAACGCCGCCAGGAACCAATTCGCGCTGATCCGTTACGAGGTAGAGAAAAACAAAGCGGATAACCTCAAACTGCAAAAGGACAATGCCGATAACAGATACCAGATCATCCTGCAGAGGGCGCTGCTGTACGGCGCCCTCGTGTTGCTGGTCGCGGGAACCGTCATCGCATGGGTCTGGAACAGGAACACCATCCGGCGTAACCAGCTCCGGCTCTCCAAAAAAGTGCATGACCAGGTGGCCAACGGGGTCTACCGGATCATGACCGAAGTGGAGCACGGGAAGATCGATAAGCTACTGTTAATGGACGAACTGGAACAGGTATACGAACGGTCGCGCGATATCTCCTATGAGGGGCCGTCGGATGCCGACCCGGACTTTCATCAGCACATCGCCGCGTTGCTGACCGCTTTTGCCACGCCGGAAACCAAAGTACTGCTGACGGGCAACAGCGCAGCGCTCTGGGAGAAGGCCGGCGGTAAAACCAGGCAGGAAGTCGAAGCCATCCTCCAGGAACTGATGGTCAATATGAAAAAACACAGCGGGGCGGAAAATGTCATCATCCGTTTCGAACAAACGGGAAAGCAGCTCCGGATCGACTACCTTGACGACGGGAAGGGGCTGCCGCGAAATCACCGTGAGGGTAACGGTCTCCGCAATACGGGAAACCGTATAAAAGCGATACGCGGCTCCATTAATTTTGACGGCAACGGAGGTAAAGGGCTCCATGTCCACATCTCTTTTCCTATGCAATAAAGATCCTATGTTGAAAGTACTCATCGCTGAAGACCACGAAAGTTCGAATATTTCTGTCAGAAAGACAATGGAAGACCTGGGTATCTCGCCCGATCCGGTCTATTATTGCGATACCGCCCTGAGCCGTATCCAAAAGGCGCTGAAAGAGGACCAGCCTTATGACATCCTGGTCACCGACCTCTCCTTCGAGGCCGACGGCAACGTCCAGCAGCTCCAGGACGGCCCCGCCCTGATCGCGGCGGCCCGGAAATTACAACCGGGATTAAAGGTCCTGGTCTTTTCCATCGAAAAAAAGGCAGCCGTCATCGATAAGCTCTTCCAGGAACTCCGTATAAACGGTTATGTCAGCAAGGGACGGAACGATGCGCAGGAACTCCGGGCGGCGATTACCGAGATCACCACCGGCAAGCGCCACTACCCCATTCATCTCCGCCAGGCCGTCAAACAACTGAACGCGCACGATTTTACAGCGTATGATATCACGCTTCTTACCCAGCTTGCCGCAGGAACCCTTCAAAAAAACATCCCCGCCTACCTGGAAAAACACCGGATCCGTCCTTCCGGTCTCAGCAGCGTCGAAAAACGCCTGAACCTGATCAGGGCTGCTTTCGGCTTTACCACGAATGAACAACTGGTCTCCTTCTGCAAGGGCAACGGTATTATTTGACCTTTTACGGGTTCCCGTAAGGATAAGGCCTTGTGGCTAAGTAGTTTTGATCAACAACAAATCAAAACCATCATGGAAGCAACCTTACCCACTGAGACCGTTTTTTACAAGGATTTTAATGTTACTGTTACGCAGTCGCGCTTTGTGACCGATTCAAAAACCTATGCGATGAGGAACATTTCATCGGTATACATTTATGAGATCGAAAAGAGCCGGACCTTTCCGGTTATCCTGGTCATCATCGGTTTCCTGATGCTTTTTGGAGAGGATGTACGGATCATGGGCATTTGCATGCTGACCGTCGGCTGCCTGTTGCTTTACACCATCAAAAATGAGTTTGCGGTACGGATCAGTACCAACTCCGGTGAAGCCAACAGCCTCGTCTCCAAGGACCGGGCCTATATTCAGAAGATTGTTGGCGCGCTGAACGAAGCGATCATTCACCGCGGCTAATGAAACGTTGCCTGCTTTTCATCTTGCTGTTCGCCAACAGCCACTGCACAGATACGACGACAGTATGTATATTATGCGCCTGGGAAAAATGAGCATCTATCAGAACCTGCGCTTTGCCTGGCAATGGCTGAAGGTCACCTTGTCTTTCACCAGGCTGCATTTCGAAGCGCTGGATACCGATCAAAAGCTATTATACACCGGAAGCAGTGTTTCCCTGGTCTGGACAGTTCGGGGCGCCTGTATCCTGAGGGTCTTTGTCAACGGCGAATTTACGGGTTATTATTTACCTGCCGAACTGCCCCGGCTCACGGTGCAAAGGCATATGCATATCCTCGTTGATGCCGCCGGGCCCTATGGGAAAGACAGCCTTGCGCTCCGTCTTTCCGCAAAACCTTTAAGCTACCGGGAAGCGAGCCGGCCGATACCGAATCCCGACCTGGTCCGGGCGGATGCCCTGCCAGTCATTATGCATGTGGACACCGGGATACCACAGCCATTGCTGTTGCCTGACGACATCGATCTGGCCACCGAAGCGGCGGCCCGGGCACTCAGGGAACTGGCCGACCGGCTGGCCCATCCCGCCACTCAAACCCAAAAAACCTTAACCCAACATGGAATATAATTACGAAAATCCGAAACCAAGCCGCCTGATGCGCCAGTTCTGGAAGATCTCCGGCGCGGATCGCTTTATCCTTGAAAAAAGCACCTATTCCGACCAGGTCAAATATACCTGTATGGGCGGCATCGTGCTGGCGACCGGCGTCATGGCGGCACTGGCGGGCGGCTATGCCTTCTATACCATTTTCGCGCCCAAAGGGGATGCCATCGACAACATCAAAATGATCGCGCAGTCGGGGCACTATGACCCGACCGATATCCCGACCGTGATCCTGGCCACGGTATTCGGGCTGTTCTGGGGTGCCATCATTTTCAATATCGACCGCTTTATCGTCACCAGCACGGGCAAAGGGGACGGTACCGAAGCGATCACCATGCAGGAGCTCAAAAGCGCCCTGCCCCGGATCATCATGGGTACGATCATCGCGATGACGATCTCCAAACCGGTGGAGATCCGGATGTTCAAGAGCGAGATCGACGCGCAGCTTTACCAGACGCAGCTCGAAGCGCAAAAGGAATACGAGATCAGGACCCGGAAGAACTTCGAGGACCGGATCAAGGACCTGGATAAAGAAAACAGCGGTATCCAAAGCCGCATGGATAACTATATGAAGGTCATCGCCACTAAAGATTCCCTGTGGAACCTGGAGACCTCAAAAGGTCAGGGCGGACGTGGTCAGGGCGAAGGCCCGATGGCACGTTCCTACAAAGCGGAACGGGATCGTGTAGAAGCGGAAATGAACCAATTCAGCGCGATGAACAAATCCAAACTCGACGATATCCAGCGGAGACGGACCGAAATGAACCAGGAACTCACCATCGCCCTGAAAAAGAACAAAACTGTTTCAGCCGGCCTCGACGGGCTGCTGGAACGGATCAAGATCTCCCATGACCTGGCGCCCGGCATTTCCATCTTCATCACCTTGCTGTTCATGGCCATCGAGCTGACCCCGATCTTCTTCAAGCTCATGCTGATCAAGGGTCCTTATGATTACCTGGAAGAAAACTACAAGGGCCTGGTCAAGGCCCAGCACGGGATCGAGATCAAACATGATTTCTACCAGGATAAAAAGGGTATGGAACGCGACCAGGTCATCCACCACGAGGTCGACCGGGTTACGAGCATGAAAGCGCGCGTGATCGCCGCGCAGACAGAACTTAACGAATATATCATCGATCAATGGAAAGCCGAACAAAAAAAGGATATCGACGCGAACCTGGATGCCTACGTGACGACCCTGACCGGTAAAAAAAGTAAGAAAAAGACCTGATGGCGGATCTCATCGATTCCTTATGTAAACGTTCCGGGGAGGACCTCGGGATCATCCGGAGCTGCGGGGAAAGCGGGATCCGGGGGATCCGGGGCCGCTTCGCCATGGTCGGGCTGGTCGCCTGCTGGGTGGGCATCCTGAGCTTTGTCTCCTGCTGGTATTCCTTCCAGATGCTTTTCGATGATGCCGGGCTGGCTATCCCGGTCGCCCTGCTCTTTGCCTGGATGATCTTTAATATCTATACCGTGTTGCTGACCACGCTGTCCAAACCGGTGTTAAAGTTTAAAAACCAGGGGGTCATCAAACACCTTTCCCTGAGCCTGCGGGTCGGCTTTATCGTCTTCTTCGCGGTTTTCATCTCCAAACCCCTGGAAGCCTGGTTCTTCGAGCCCCAGCTGGCGGAAAGGGTCGCCCTGATGAAAGAAGCCGCTGTTGACAAAGCCAGCCGGCAATTGGAAGCGCGTATCGCACCTGAAGAAAAAAAGATACAGGTGGAGATCCGGAAAAAAGAAGCGCTAAGATATCCCGGGGCAGCTATTCAACCCTTGCGGGATGAAATACGGCAGCTTCACGCGGACAATGACGAAGCACTCGAACGTGTCAGGTTCGTGGTGGGCCGGGCGGACTATTTTATCCAGCGTATCCAGATCCTGACCGGGAGCGGGCTCTTTATGTTGTCCTGGTTATTCACCTTATTGGTCGTCGTCCTGTTCCTGCTGCCGGTCTACCTGAAAAGGAAACTCAACGAAAAGAACCTGTACCTGCTCCGCAAAGGCGAGATCTATGACCAGATCGTCACCAGCGGGTATGCGGCTTTTAAAACGGAATACCGGCGCATTCTGGGCGTTGAGTGCCATGAGCGCTACCTGGACCCGCCCTATAATACGGAAAAGAAAGTACCTCCGCATACCTATAAAAGCCAGGATGACTTTTTTGAACGCTACCCGTCATGAGGACCTATTATACAGAAGAGACCGTCAGTACCGTACAACGGACCTATATCAAGGCCATGTTCCGGGCGAAATACCATGCTGAACGGCAGGATGACCTTTCACACCATACGACAGAATATTACGACCTGCACCTCTACGAGGCGGAGCTGGTTATTACGGATATTCAGAATGAGGATTTCACTGTAGCAAAAGACCTGACGCCGTTCGGCGGCAGCCTGGCGCAGCCCGTCAATTGTTATGACCTCGCCTCCGGCGAATATTTCCAGCTGAACATGGAAGGGACCAGGATCAGCGATGCCAGGCTCTCTGATGTTACCAAGGAAGGAAGCGAACGCTTCGGGCAGCTCTCGGGTATTTTATATGGTTATACCAGTAAGATACTCACCGAAAAGATCCAGGTTACACATACGGAGGATGAACCGGTTGCGGCACCGGTCAATGACTGGTCGGGATGGACCCGTACTTCCACACACGAGTTTAAGTTCAGCGGGGGGGCCAGGTACCGGCGGGACCATTACCGCGGAGCAGGAAACACCTGGCGCTGGGGGAACTGGTATGGCGTACCTTCCGGGTCCTGTTCCGGGTCCATTTTCCGATGGGGCCTGGGCGGCCTGCTGCTCCTTTTCCTCGTCAGGCTGTCCTGGCCGGGACTGATCATCCTGGGATTCCTGTTCCTGATATTCCTTATCTCCCGCATTTTCAGGACGGGTTTCAGACCTGTCTTTTTTTCGCTGTTCTACGGGCTTTTCGCCCTGTTCTATATCGGTGGCATCGCCGTCCTGGCCTTCCGGTCCGTGGCGGGGCAAGGCACTGTATACCGGGGTCGGGCCCCGGTCAGCCGGGCGGCCATGACGGTCCGCCGGCAGCCGGTCAGGCGGCATGCCGTCCATACCCACGATCAGCCCGACGAATGGATCATCCACCACCGCGCCTGGATCGATATGGGCGGCAGCAGCTATGAAGGCGATGTCCGTGTCCTGGCCTCCGCCTACCGTAAAGCCAGAGCGGAAAACAGCGGGCTGGGCAACATCAGCGGACTGCCGGACGTCTACCGGGCGATGTGCCTGGCCGATGCCCCGCGCCTTGGCGGGGTATACGCCCTCTTTGACAGCCTGCGTACCGCGCGCCATCCCGACAGCCTGCAATTCGCGCATATGCTGGTCAGTTTTGTCCAGGATATCCCTTACAGCAAGGTCACGGATGGGGATTGTAAGGGCGGCGGTCCGGACAATTTCAGCACAGCGGAGGGCGCGGGCAACCTGTGTATCGGGAACATTCCTTACGGCGTTCAATCGCCCGTCGAATTCATGGCCAATTTTCAGGGGGACTGTGATACCCGGACACTCTTCCTGTTCACCCTGCTGAACCATTACCATTATAAGGTAGCCATGCTGGGCAGCGAGGTCTTCCGGCACTCTCTGCTGGGATTGGCCCTGCCCCTGCCCGGGGCTTCGAAAATGGCCGGCACCGACCGCTATGTGCTCTGGGAAACCACGTCGAAGAGTTTCGCACCGGGGCAGCTCAGCCCGGCGATCGATCATATGGACTACTGGAACTTCAACCTCATCAATAACAACCCGACACCATGAAAACAAATTTTTTAATGACCGGTACCATCCTGGCCATGCTGGGTATCCTGCTCAGCTACGTGAGTATCACCCTGTGCGCCGCATCCTTCCGCCGAAAACATTATCCCGGGGCTGCTCCCAATACCGCGCAGGGCATTGCCCTGTCCGGCAAACTGCTCGCTGTGCTCCTTCTGGTCCCGGGCACCCTGTTCCCGGTCAAGGACTTTTTGCTCATCTCCCCGGCTACAAGTGCCTTCTGGATCTTCAGCCTGATCTGCTGCTGCATTTTCGCTTTGACCGCTGTCGTGGCCGCAAGCCTGGAACACTGGTTATCCGCCCAACTTTTCAAAGGCCAGTCTTTAAGTGCGGAATTGCAGGAAAACAATACCGCGGTCGCAGTCACACGCGCCGCGGTCAGCATCGGCCTGGCGATCAGTTTGGTCCTTTGTATGGGGCTGTTCATGCAGGCCTTTGTGCCCGTACCCGCCATCCCGAATATCCAATGAAAACGCTGCTGCTCCTGGCGATGCTCGTCCTGCCGAAAGACACCTGTTATACCGGCCTGTATATCAAGAACCTCTATGATATCCGGCCGGAGGAATACGCCTATACGGCGGATTTCTGGATCTGGTTCAATTACCGGAACAAAAAGTTCGATCCGTTAAAGAACGTGGAGCTCATCAATGCCAAGCAACTGAACTTTTCGGACGCTTATTACGCCGCGCAGGTCGCCAGTGAATCCGGCAAAGCCACCCTCATCCATGACTGGAAACTGAAGAACTACCCTTTCGACCGGCAGACGCTCCGCATCGAACTCGAGGCCGGACTGGACACCTCGAAAATGCTCCTGCTCCCTGAACCGGGAAACTTTAAGTTATACAAAGGACTGGAACTGCCCGGCTGGCGCATCGTTTCGGTCAACGCCCGGGGCGACCTGGTGCATTATGATACCGATTTCGGTGAACAGCAACTCAAAGGCAAAAGCACTTTTTCCCGCATCCATTACCGCGTGGAGATCGCGCGGAACAGCTGGGGCCTGTTCTTCAAGCTCCTGATCGGCCTGTACATTTCCTTTTTTGTCGCCTTCCTCGTCTTTTTCGTCCCGCCTGCGCGGGACCAGCGCTTCAGCCTGAGCATCGGCGGGCTGTTCGCCGCGGTGGGCAATAAATACGTCATGGACAACAATATCCCCTCCACGATCTCCTTTTCCTTTGTCGATAAGATCCATGACCTGACGTTCCTGTTCATCCTGGCTACGCTGATCCTGTCGGTCATCTCCCTGAAGATCGCCGAAAAGAACGAACACGCCCGGCAGGCGCGGTTTGATAAGATCAGCGCCCGGGTGGTAATTGCCGTTTATTTAATCATGAATATCTCATTGATTGCCGAAGCAATCACGGGTAGCTAAACCACAACACACAGTATTTCAATGACTTCACGTATAAATACGTCAAAAATACCGTAAAAACACCTGCTATAGAATACACATCAAACGCTAAATTTATCCTATGTTAAACCTTGAAGCCATGATCACCAGATTCAGATTCTTCCTTTTTACGGTCCTGCTTTTCGCTGCGCAGGCTTCTTTTGCGCAGACCTATCATTATTATTTCGGAAATATCCACGCCCACTCTTCGTACTCGGACGGTACGAAGGACGGCGCGCATACCGGGGTACTGAAACCTGCGGATTGTTTCAAATACGCTAAATCCGCCCAGCATTTTGATTTCCTGGGCATATCCGAACATAACCACCTCCAGGCCAAGATGCATTTAGCCAGTTACGCCAAAGGTCTTGCGGAGGCAACTACCGCCAATCAGGACGGCAAGTTCGTTTGCTTATATGGCATGGAATATGGCGTCATTAAGAATGGCGGCCACGTCATTATCTATAGTTTTGACCAGCTTATCGGGTGGGAACCGGGAAATTATACCGTATTCTCTGCAAAAAATGACTATAGCCATCTTTTCCAACTGGTCGCGGACCATCCCGGCGCATTTGCCACGCTGGCTCACCCGGCCCCGACGGACTACAATGACCTGATCAGCAAACCTTATGACCCGACGATTGACCAGGCCGTAAAAGGTGTGGCGATCAGCAGCGGCCCCGCATTTTCCACAGCGGAGGACTATTCCGACCGCGCCCCTATAAAATATTATGGTTACTATAAAAAACTATTGGCCCTGGGCTATCATGTGGGCCCTACCATGGACCACGATAACCACTATACCACTTTTGGCCATATGTCACCCACAAGAACGGTCCTGCTTTCGCAGGTACTCAGCCGTGACAGCCTGCTGGCCGCCTACCGTGCGGGGCGGTTTTATGCTTCCGAGGACTGGGATACGCAGGTGGATTTCCGGGTCAACGGGCGCCCGATGGGCAGCCGGCTGAAGGGTGCCACGGCCCTGCAGCTTACGGCTACCGTTAATGATCCTGACCCGGGGGACCACATCAAATCCATCCAGCTCTGGTGCGGCCAACCGGGAAGCGGCGAAGCACCCAAAGTATTAAAAACGTTCATGGGCCAGGCCAGCTTTCAGCTTCCCCTGACGCTCAAAGCCGGTGAGCGGTACTACTATTTTCTGGAGATCACCCAAATGGACGGCGACCGGATCATCACCTCGCCCATATGGGCGACCAGCAAACAAAATGAGGACGGACAGGGACCTGCTCAGACGATCAGCCCTGACAGCCCCCGGGTGTCGCCGGCGCCAGGTGGAGCCAATCATCCAACTAAAAAGAAATCAAAACCGATACAACCATGAACCCACAAATCACCTTCTGGCTGGCCTTTGCCGTATTGGGCATCGCCGTAGCTTACTGCAGCTACCAGTACTGCATGTTAAAAGACAACAGCACGGCTGTAAAACAACCTTATTCCTGGTCCAGGGTACAGCTGGCCTGGTGGACCGTGATCATCCTTTCCGCCTTTATCGCGATCCTGTTCTCCTATAACGAAGCCCCGACGCTGACCACTTCGACGGTGGTCCTGCTGGGGATCAGTGCCGCGACCACGGCTGTTGCCCGGACGATCGATGTATCCGACGCCGCCTCACCCGCTACCGTAGCCACCCCGCCGGCCGAAGGTTCGAACTTTATCCTTGATATCCTGTCGGATCAGAACGGCGTGAGTATTCACCGTTTTCAAACCGTGGTGTTTAACTTCGTTTTCGGTTGCTGGTTTATCGTAACGGTATTGGAGAACCTGCACAATATGCCGGAGGACGGGATCAACGCGATCATGCCTGATTTCGCCACAACGAACCTGGTATTGCTTGGCCTGAGCTCAGCGACTTATGCGGCTTTGAAAACGACGGAAAAAAAGCCGACCGCGAAACCGGCTGTGTAAGCGCTTTGCCGGCCAGGGTCCTATCCGGACATCGGATATTATTTCTTAACTTACGAAGCTAATGATGGTCAGGAAATAATAATCAAATAAGCATTATCTCAGATGAAGATCGCCGAATCAGACAGGGCCTCCGTCCAAACGGTCAGTATCGCCAACACCCTCCAGGGGGTGAGCGGTAAAGGGATGCCCGCTATACCCGTGCTGCAAAGGCGGGAAGACCCGGCCGAAGGACCCTTAACAGATGAAGCGATCGCAATGCCAACGACCCGGCAGGCCCAACCTTTCCCGGCTCCGGCTTTGCCGCAAAGCAGCCCGGAAAACCGGCCCGGGATCCAAAAGCCGTTCGTGCCGGTTCAGCGAAAGGAAAACAACACCGGTTTGCCTGATCATTTAAAGGCCGGGGTCGAGGGCCTTTCCGGTGTTTCGATGGATGAGGTGAAGGTGCATTACAATTCTGCTAAACCTGCGCAATTGCAGGCTTTTGCCTATGCGCAGGGGCATGATATTCATATTGCTCCGGGACAGGAAAAGCACCTGCCGCATGAAGCCTGGCACGTGGTACAGCAGAAACAAGGCCGGGTTCAGGCGACGATGCAAATGAAAGGCGAAGGCCTGAACGATGATGCCGGGTTAGAAAAAGAGGCGGATGTGATGGGCGAAAAAGCGGCCGGTTTTCAAGGCCCGGGCCTGCGCGCTGAAAAAAACCAGGGCGGGTCTTTAAGCCCGGCTCCTGTACAACGGGTCATTAAAGTGCAGAGTGATGCTGATAAAATCAAAGCCGATCTTGCTAAATATTGCGAAGGCAAAAAAAGCTTAAAAGGCGCAACGGGCGGAGCGGCCGGAGAGGTATACCTTTCGACAGCGACCGCTGCCTTAGCGGAGGAATGCTTTGTGGGGGAAGGAGATGACGTTGTGGTTAAAAAAGTGGTCGTTCGTTCCATGGGTGACATCAGAACGGGAGAAGCCGGGGACAGTGCCATTCCGCTGGAAGCGCTTTTACCGGGTAAATTAAATGGAGGTGATCTGGTCGACGCGGCAAACGATACGTTCGTAACCCTGCAGGTCATGGATGATGACGTCATAAAAAGCTATTATCTGGTCATGGCCTATGCAGAGGGCGGTGACCAGGCACATCATAAGGTAAAAAAACCTGAGCTGGCTGAGTTTAATGTAAAAGCGAAAGCATACTATACCAAACTCGATAAGATATTTACCCGGCTGGCGGCCTCAGGTTACAGCAGCGGGGACATCAAACCGGCGAACATCTTCCTGGACGATGCCGGCCTGCCGATGCTGGGCGACTTTGGAGATTATACCAGGGGGAGCTATACCGGAAAGGCGACCGACATCACCGCGTTGATGAACGATCTGATGAAAAGCTCCGGCCAGGCAAAAACATACGAGCAGATCGTAGCCTGGGCTGCCGGCGACGCGCAGTGGATGGTAGCGGAAGCTGTTGCCATCCCGGAAGTACTGCCCGTTGAAGAAGCGGTTGAGCAGGCCGTCGTTATCGGCGGAGATCAGGTTGTTGGAGAATAGGCGCGAAAAGATGCTATGCATTAACAGATTCTCGCCAGTCGATCGAATAAACTTTCCGGGTGCCGCAAGTCCGGTCACCAGGAGGGTATTACGGGTAATCGCCGAAAAGCGGGCCAGACGCAGCGATTGACGCAGTTTGGCTATAACAGGTCCTTTGCACCCTCCTGTTCATCATCAGTTTTTCTCCTATACTTCTTCTTGATCCGACTCCCTGTTCCTCGGGCTTCCCTGGGGGGACGCTTCGGGTGTGCCGGGCACCGGGATGGAGATACCCAGGCCCCCTGGGCATGAGTTTTTAAACCGGGCCATCCAGTCCCTGATACTTTGTTCGTCATCGGAGTCCATGTCAGGGTTAACGTTGCCGGGCCCCTGGGGGCCTTGCGGGGTGGCGAAACGGGCGAACTCGTCTTTTCGGATGCCGCCGGAACTCAGCTCCGCATTTTCTTTCTTTTGGTCGACCCATTGGTGGAACTCGCGAAGGCTCATTTTTTTTCCCCATTTGGTTTTGGCGAGCTGGAAGGGTTGGGAACCGGTTTGTAAGGGCGCTGTCCATCGGGGAACGGGTACGGCGGGGAGCGAACGCGCCTGATCAGACCGCTGACCTGATGAGGATGCGGGATACAATGAGCAATATCCGTTTCACTTCAGTTCACTTTAAAACTGAACATCCCCGAATCGGACGTATTGCCGATCAGGTCCCTGGTGATGATCTTCCAGTAATAGGTCGTACCCGATGCGACCGCAACGCTGTTCAGGAACATATTGGTCACATTACTTTGTAAGAGAGGTGGAGTAGCGTTGGTGCCGAAATAAACGTCATAACCGACAATGTCATTGTCCATGCTGCTCCCCTTCCAGACCAGGTTAACCGCGGTTCCGGTCACATTCTGGTTCAGCGTGGGCGAAGTGATGTCCGCCGGGAAAGGCGCGTAAGCGACCGTACCCGGGCCCGCGTTGTAGAATTTCCAGACGTCGCTTTTAGCGGTATCAGCAACCGCTTTTGATTTGGAGACCACGAACCAGGCGTATGGGGTATTTCTTAACAGGGTATCGGTGAGCTGTGTGGCCGTCGCTTTTTTATAATGAATTGTCTGCGTCAGCAGGTTTTTTACCCCGATCAGATAACTGTCGGTATTGGCCGCGGCGCCCCAGGTAAAGGTAACGGCGCTTTGCGTGGCCGAAATCACGGTGCCCGTCGTACAAGCCGCATTTTGTGCAGGCAGTGCCAGCGCCGCTTTATCGGGTGTTGGCGTGGCGGGCACCGGGCTTGGTTTTTTACCACAAGCGGCCAATGCGATAACACCTGAAAGGATCAACATCAACTTCCTCATTTCTTTACAATTTTAAATACGGTATCCACGCCATCAGCCGAGAGTTTCAGCACATATAAGCCGGCTTTTAAAGCCGGGAGGTCGAGCTGAACAGCACCCGATACATTGGTGAATGAATGATGGTAAACCTGCCGGCCATCGCTGCCAAAAACAAGAATATCGGCCTGCTTAACCGTACCCTTACCCAAAGCCAGGTTCAATGTATGATCAAAAGGGTTAGGATAGGCTAATGCCTCATCAGAAACCGTAATGTCTTTTTCAATTACCCCCTGGCATGCTTTATCGGTAGAAACCAGGATGGTATTGGTACCCTTAGCCAACGACAGGGTTACCGAACTTGCCGAGGTGGTCATGCTGCTTCCGTTTAGGTTAATATGATAAGTGGTGCCGCCATTCAAGGTGAGCACCAACTGGTTACCTGGCGTCACCGATGCCGCGTAAACCGACAGGTCCTTAGGTTCGGTGATCACCACGCTGAAACATTGCTGATAAGTGCTTTGCCCGGCCACCGTGATACACACATTATAAGTACCCGCGGCCAGGTTAGGGATAGTGGTATTGGTCGTAAACGGATAACCCGCGTTCACGCTCCCCCCGGTGATGGTCGCCGTATAGCTGAAGTTCTGGACGGCGCTGATCGTGATGGCGCCATTGGCCGACCCTTTGCAGGTAGCGCTGGTGGCCGCAATGCGGAAGTTATTCGCCGGCAGGGCGAACACGGTGGTGACGACCGTGGGCGGCGAAACCTGGCTTACCCCGTTTAAGCTGATACTGACCGTATAGGAGCCGATTTGCGTAGCGGAATAGCTTGCACCGGTCGCCCCGCTGATACTTACCCCGTTTTGGAACCATTGATAGGTATAGCCGCCTGTTCCCGGGCTGGCTGATAAAATCACTCCGGAGTTCCCGGGAAGGATATTGGCGATGCCGGCCGGCGAGATCGCCGGTACCGGCACATAACTGAATCCACTGAACTGGGTGCTGCCCAACGGGGTGGTGACCGATACGGAGCCCGAGGCTCCGGAACCCACCACAGCGGTGATCACGGTCGGTGATACCACGGCAAAGGAAGTGGCCGCGACGCCTGCGAAGGCAACGGCCGTCGCGCCGTTCAGGTTGGAGCCATTAATCGTTACCGTTGTACCGCTGATACCCGTCGCCGGTGTAATTGAACTGATCAAAGGTGCCTGGGTGGTTTTAAAGTTTTGAATGAAGCCCTGGTAAATGCCGTTATTCGTTGCCGCGTTAATGCGATAATAGTATACCGTATTGGCCGCCAGTCCCGTTAGCAGGCTGCTGAAGGTTTGGAGACCGGTACCCGGTTGTATGGGACTGATCCCTGTACTGACCGGTACACTGATGGCGCCGGCAAGGCTGGCGGCAGTACCATATTCGAAGCTGACGCTGGTGACGTTCTGGTTTCCGTCGACCGTTCCGTTCAGGGTGCCCCCGGAAAGGGTGATGGCAGTGGCCGGTAAGGTGGTAACGACCGGGCCCGCTGCATACGCCCACACGGGCGCGATCGCGTACGGTACCGTCGTGTACCCCCCTGAAAACAGCGTTGTCCCGTCCGGCGTAAACGATGTGGTGCTGCCAAGATAGGTGGGATTAGGCCCCCATCCTGAAGCGACAAGCTTGCTTTGCTGTACCCAGGTGCCGTTACTGCGCCGGTATACCCACAGTGCGCCTTTATGAAAGTTATCTTCACTTCCGCCAACGATGGCCGTATTGCCATCGGCGCTTAAGGCAACGGATGAACCTTGTGAGGCGCTGCTGAACAAAACCCCGGTTCCAAAAAGCATAGGACCTTGCTGTGTCCAGGTGGCGCCATTTCGAACAAAAACAGCGGCGCCGACATCATTCTGACCGGTTTGAGGCGATGGCGCGCCCGCGATCACCGTGTTTCCGTCAGCGCTGACAGCGACGGAAGTGCCCAGGCCCTCAAAACTCTGCTGCGTCGCCCCCGCGTCGAAAAGCTTCCTGCTCTGTAAAGTCCAAAGACCATTGGTACGTTTAAAGATCCAGATCGCCCCGTTATAATTATTGTCCTCATTGGCGCCGATCACCGCCGTATTGCCATCCGCGCTGATCGCCAACGCGCTGGTGGGGTCAGTCGGATTACCCGTGAAACCATTCCAGGTGAGCGAATAATCTATTCCGGTTAAATCTCCCCCCTGCTGTATCCAGCTGTTCCCGTTTCGAACAAATATGGTCGCCATCGGTACGGTGTTCAATGCGAAAGAGGATAGCATTGCGGTATTGCCATCCGCGCTTAATCCTACCCGGGTCCACCCGGCGTTCACGACGGCCGATGAACTTGCGCTGACCAGCCTGGCCCCCTGCTGGCTCCAGGCACTTCCTGTTCTCGTAAATACCCATGCAGAAGTCCCGCCCTGGCTTGACGAGCCGCCGAATATCAACGTGTTGCCGTCTGCGCTGATCGCCACACTGCTTCCCTGGTAAGTTCCGTTTCCCGCAGCCATCAGCTTTGCGGCCTGCAGGGTCCAGCCGTTGGCGGCTTTCACGTAGACCCAAACGCCCCCCTGTGCATTATTGTCGGAGGGTATGCCAACGGCGACCGTGCTGCCATCGGCGCTGATCGCCACCGTGGTCTGATTACTGCTGGAATTGGTACTGACCGTGGCTGTACCGAGGTAACTGCCCTGTTGTTGGTTCAACAGGGGTGTTCCCGTTAGCGTAAAGCCGCCGGAGGCGCTGGCACTGCCTGCCGGCATGGTCACCGTGACGTTACCGCTGATCGCCCCCGGCATGACCATGGCCATCAGATCGGTCGGCGTACCGGATATGACAACCGCCGGGATGCCGCCGATCGTCACCGCGTCCGGGTTAAAAAGATTCGCGCCGGTAATGTGCAGGATGGTGCCTGCAGGTCCTGAAAGCGGGCTGAAGGAGCTGATGACCGGCGTACCGCCAACCGTGGTGAAACTTTGTATGGTGCCCTGGACGGTACCGTAATTGTTGGCGGCAACTATCCGGAAATAATACTGCGTACCGGCATTCAACCCGGACAGGGTGGCCGTAAAACTGGTCATGCCCGCCCCTGCCGGCAGGGGGCTGGTCCCCGTGCCCAGGACGGCAAGGGAAGAACCGCTGAGGTCGGCCGCCGTTCCGTATTCCAGGGAGACCGTCGTGGTGTTTCCGTTGTCGTTCACGGTCCCTTTGATGACCGCCCCGGTCGAGGTGACCGAAGCCGCCGGCAAGGTGTAGGCCGCAGGCGGCAACAAGGCGTTGAAGACCCAAGCGGCACCCTGGCCGTTATTATCATTGAACCCGCAGGTCATGAAGGTGCTGCCGTCGGCACTGAAGGCAGCTGACTTGCCCAGGGTGGCGATACCGGCGTTTCCTGTACCGACCAGCTTACTGCCCTGTTGTTGATAAACGCCGTTGCTTAAAACGAACGTCCACAGCGCGCCTGCCGAACCGCCATCGCCTGCGCCCCCGATCAGGATCACGCTGCCATCCGCGTTCACCGCGACCGATGTACCGGCAGCAGCCGCGCCGGTATTCCCGGTGACCGCGGGAAGCTTGGCTTTGATCGCTAACCGTCTGTTATAGGTCCAGACCGCGCCCTGTCCGCCATTATCACCGGGGCCTCCGAATGCGATGACGTAGCCATCGGCGCTGATCGACAGGGATGCGCCGGGCTGCGCGGTCCCGATATTATCCTTAACCGATATTGCATTTTCCCTGGCCCAGGTGTTACCGCTGCGTGTAAACACCCATAGTCCGCCATTGCCGTTATAATCGCCGGCAATGCTGATCGCCGCGATATTTCCGTTTGCGCTCAACGCGATGGCGCTCCCGAAGCCGGTCGTATAGGTATAAAGACCATTGGTGGGCAGCTCAGCCTGTTGTGTCCATACCTTGGCGGTCCGGGTAAAGGCCCATACGGCACCCAGGCCCTGGCTGTCTTTTTTGCCGCCGGACAGGATCGTATTGCCATCGCCGCTGATGGCCACGGCGCCACCCTGACCCGCTGCACCGACATTCCCGGTGCCGACCAATTTCCCGCCTTGCTGTACCCAGCTGCTGCCATTGCGTACAAATACCCAGGCCGCGCCCTGTCCGCTGTTATCCGCATCTGCGCCCACAACGGCCGTATTGCCGTCGGCGCTGATGGCTACCGCTACGCCCTGGTCCGACGCCCCCGTATGATCGCTTCCCACCAGCTTATTCCCCTGCTGCACCCAGGTGCCATTGCTGCGGACAAAGATCCAGGCGGCGCCAACACCGCTGTTATCCAGGTTGCCGCCGACGATGGCCGTATTGCCGTCAGCGCTCAGGGCAACACTGTTACCTTGTTTAGCCGCGCCGGTACTGCCTGTTCCCAGCAGTTTGTTTCCTTGTTGCGCAAATGATAAAGGGGCGGGTAAAACGGTAAAGCCGGCGGGGGCGCTCGCGAAATTTACCGCCGTATTTAAGGTGACCGAACCCGTCAGGGCGCCGGACATGACCATCGCGACCACCTGCGTATTGGTATTGGATATGATCACGGCATTACTGCCGCCGATCTGCACGTGCAGGGTATTGACCAGGTTGGTCCCGGTGATCGTCACCAGGGTGCCTGCCGTCCCGGCTGAAGGACTGAACGAGGTGATCGTCGCAGGCGCCGTGTTCGCCACCGAACTGATCGAAATCGTTGCGGTTCCGCTGCCGCCGGCATTATAAGCCGTCACCGTATAGGTCGTCGTCCCCGTGACCGTTGTGGCCGCGCCGCTGATAACGCCGGTCGTTTCATCGAAATCAAGACCCGGGGGCAAGGCCGGGCTAATGGTATATCCGGTCACGAGCACTTTTCTGATCAGGTTGTTTTGACCGTCGGCTACATACAAATTACCTTTATTGTCTAATGTTACCGCTTTGGGAGTCCAAAAATTTGCCAGCGTTGCAGCCCCGTCCGTCGCTCCTTTGGCTCCGTTACCCACAACGGTCTGTATTACACCGGAGGGCGAAATGTATTTGATCAGGTTGTTTACCAGGTCGGGCACGTACATGCCATTACTGCTATCAGCGTATATTGCGCCCACAGAATAATAGGTTCCCAAAAAACCTGTTGGCTCAAAAGTAGTGGTAACACCCGCAGATGTCGTTTTTATGACATGCTGATAGTCGGAAGTATACACATTTCCTGCATAATCAAGTGCCAGGTTGCCCCCAGGGATGCCTCCTGGCAGCGTGGTCACCACGCCCGCAGCCGTAATTTTTCTGATTCCCCAAGCGTCGGTAACAAAAACATTTCCTGAAATATCCACAGCAATGGCTGAAGGTTGTTGAAAGGATGCTGCAGTACCCGTACCATCAAGATGCGCATAATTGCCGTTACCGGCCAACGTGGTCACTACGCCCGACGGCGTTATTTTCCGGACCCTGTTGTTGTTGTAATCAGCCACATAGATATTGCCGGATGCGTCAGCGGCGATACCTGCGGGATGATTAAATGATGCACCTGTGCCTGTGCCGTCGGCAAACTGCCCCACGGCACTGCCGGCAAAAGTGGTGGCTACCCCAGATGGGGTGATTTTACGGATCAGGTTACTGTTTCCTTCGGTGACATAAATATTGCCCGACGGATCTGCAGCCAGCGCCTGCGGGTTGTTAAAACTCGCCGCAGTACCGGTACCATTGACGGAGATCGCCGCACCATTACCGGCAAGCGTGCTCACCAACCCGTAACTTGTGCCGGGTATCGCGCCGCCTGTATTTACAGGAGCTAATGGTGTAATGGCTACGCCGGTAGTGAACGTTTGCGGTCCTCCGGAATAAGATATCGCAGGGGCCTGCCCCAATGACAACTGCACATGGGCTAAAAAAATAAAAAATAATAGTAAATATTTTGACCTCATATGATGTATCAGTAATTAACCTATAAAAGTAATAATTTATATTACTTCTACAGGTATAATGGTGGCGTTCATGGCCACATATATGCCATCGACTGGAACGAGCCGGGCAATCCTCCTGACTATACGATTAAGTAATAAACATCATCATTCCTAATAATTTAAAAAAAAGATGATTATAATATTAAAAAATATAACTTTAATGACTATGTAAAGTTATCTCCAATGATCCAGCGTTTGTATTCGGAACGATCGGTCGCAACGCCGTCGCGAGCTATGGGAAATTACCATTCCGGACACAACGGAAGGTCGATGCCCGCCGTTCCTGTATTGCAACAAAAAGCACGGCCAGCATCGCCCGACCCCGGCAATGAACCGGTACAATTATACCAGCCGGTTGACTTACAGGGAGAAATAGAAACCCGAAGCTATAATCGCCGGGCAGATGCGGAAGCGCGGGGATCTAATGCTTTCGGCAGCGATAACCTCGTCTGGGCTAAGATATTATTGGCAAACACCAATGAAGAAAGGATGGTATTCGGCGCAAGTTCCTTTCAGTCTGCTCATGGAGAAGAGGTGGTATTAAAAAAAATAACAGACGAATACGGCGATATCCTAAAAAATGATCCCGGTGATACGTCCCAAACCCGCATCGTAGCTATCTATACGGAAAGGGCGCCGTGTTCCAAAGAAAATGCAGATTATTCCCGCAGCACCCGGCACCAGACTGATGACAATTGCGAGAACTACCTGAAAAAAAGGGTGCATGATAAGATTACTGTTGGTTTCAGTGTGCCGAACGACGTTAAAGGACATGAGCAATTAATGAACAATAGTAAATCCCGCTACTTCGATGAGATCGTTGACGGTAAAAGAACGATAAGCTATCAGAATGCGGTGAACAGGACTGCTTCTTATTTTACATACAATGGGCTGGGCAGTAAAACCTATAAAAAATACAATGTCTTCGGCAGGGGGTATTATGCAGAGGCACAGTTAGTGAAAGGTTATTTACAGCAAATGACGGCCAATATTCAAACGTTTGGATTAAAAATAGACGCCTGGAAAATTTTGTCCGACAAATTCGAAAGCATACCCCACCTGACTCCCTCGGAACAGGCATCAGAAGAATTGAAACGCCTCTCGGCCGACCTGCTAAAGAGAGTAAATACCTGCGTTAAACTGAGCAATTTCGAAGACGCGCTAAAAACAAAGATCAACGCTGTTGAGAAAAGGGATGAAGGAGCTGAAAAATTAGAGCATAAAGAAATGGTTCCTATAGATTTCCATGAGGAGCATGAGGAAGAGGAGTATAACCCCTTGGCTAAACTCGAATACTATATGGAGTTCTGGCAGGAATTTACCCTGGAAGACGTTTTCATAGAAAGTGATAATATTTCAGAAGAGGCTGTATGGCGAAAAACGATTGAAGATGCTTCAAATGACCTTGATGCCATTCATAACAAAACTTACGGCATTGAATCCGGGGATGAGCGAAGCATTTTCGAACTTGCGGACAGTCTCTGCGGGAATCTTACGCTGGTTTTAAATGCGGTGGGACAGTGGAATCAATACTTGCAGGGATAGTAAACAACGTCCTGTCTTTGTTTTGGTAGCGTAGTACGGGTTCCCGTATTGGCGGGTCATGCGGCGTACTTAGCTTTGGCTGATCAAAACCAATTCAGATCCATATGAAAGCTAAATTTATCCTTTTGCTGATGATCGGTATGCTGATCATTTCATCAACCTTCGCTCAACGCACCCGTTATTCCGGCAGCCGCCATACGTCCAGGCACGGCGGGCATTATTCGGGCAGCCGCGGCAGTTCGCATAAAGGCGGGCATTACCGCAATGCCACGACGCATAACCATTACGGCAGGCATAAAAAGTAAAAGCTACCATGAACAGCGAACCCGGCCGTTACGGCCGCCTGAAACGACAGGTGCATTTGCTGCTGGACCCGACCGACGGCGGCACGGTATGGGACCGGGTGGTCAATAGCTTTATCGTCGTGCTGGTGCTGCTGAACCTGGTGGCCGTCTGCCTGGAGACCGTGGAGCAGCTGTACCTGGCACACTGGGCGCTGTTCCGGGATTTCGAGTTATTTTCGGTCAGCGTCTTTTCCCTGGAGTACCTGTTGCGGACCTGGTCCTGCACCAGCATGGAAAAATACCGGCACCCGTTCAGGGGACGGCTGCGTTATGTTTCGTCGCCCGGGGCCCTGGTGGACCTGGCGGCCATCCTCCCCTTTTACCTGCCATTGTCTGGGTTGGGTTTGCGCTCGCTGCGCCTTTTACGGATGATCCGGTTCCTCCGCTTTTTCAAACTGGCGCGCTTCCTGAACGCCTCACGGGTGATCCGCCGGGTGTTCCGTTCAAAGAAGGACGAACTGCTGATCAGCATGCTCCTGGTCCTGACGCTGATCATCCTGGCGGCCACCCTGATGTATTTCGTGGAACATGACGCCCAGCCGGATAAATTTTCGAGTATCCCCGAAACGATGTGGTGGAGCGTCGCCACCCTGACCACGGTAGGTTATGGCGACGTATATCCCATCACCACCGCCGGCAAGACCCTGACGGCTTTGATCTCGATCCTTGGGATCGGCATGTTCGCCCTGCCCGCGGGTATCCTGGCGTCCGGGTTTTCGGAGGAGTTCAAAAGGAAAGAGGCGGCGCAGGCCTGCTGCCCGCATTGCGGTGAAACGATCTGATCTCAAAAACGTGATCCCGGCTTCAGTTCAATTCAAACTGAACACGCCCGAATCGGACGTATTGCCGATCAGGTCCCTGGTGATGATCTTCCAGTAATTATCGCTTTCATCTTTTTTAGGTATTAATTAGTTTAACGGCTTATTTATGTAAAATGCCATATCCAGTTAAGTTGCGATGTCCATTTTTCAGCGGCAGGAGCGCGATCTTCATCGCTTCGCAAGGCATCATGGCCGGAGCCATTTTTTAAAGCCGCGGGTAAGCAGGGGCATGACCAGCCAGGTCAGGATGCCGACCATGGCGATGGCGGTGATGAACAGGCGGGCCGGCAGCGGTAAAGGCCGGATCCAGGGCGCCACGACCAGGTTGAGCAGCACGCTGACCGGAAAAACGCCGCAAAGCGTGATCAGCGCCATTTTCCAGCGCGGTGGCGCACCGGGTGAGCGGAACCAGGCTTCCAGGCCGTTCAGTTCCCGGTAAACCGGCTGCTCTGTGACCGTCGAGGCATATTCCTCCCATTTTTTGAAATGTTCCGATTGGTAGAAGGCGTCCCGTTCCTGCTTGTTCTTAAAGGTCCGCAGGATACCGATCTCGCGGTCATCATCGCCCTCCGGGCCGCTGATGATGCTGGCGCCGTGCACGCCGTCATGTGTAAAGGACTCCCCCATGAAGCGCTGCAGCGCTTCCCTGAATTCATTTTCCTTTCCCGGCAATACTTTGCGGGTGATCGCGACATGTATCGGCATAAGCAAGAGTTTGACCGGCCTAAATATAGGCAATTCCGGGTCGCTGTAAAAGAACCACGCCCGGAAGTGCCCCCAGTCATGTACCGGCGGCGTACGACGGGCTGGTTCCGGGGCATGAAACAGCAGGTCGCACAGGCCGGTTTTTGTTTCGCCTTCGCGGCATTGTATGCGGCGGGGAGGGATGAGGTGAATGCGCTGATGAGCGGGCGGCGTGGCTTTTATTCGGAGACGCCGAGCCGGTCGAATTATGTGTCGGGGGTGGTGGAAATACATCCAGCAGTCGGCTGTGTTTTGTGCAAGCCGGCACCTTTTCTGTTTTTAAGGTCAGATTTTAAAATTACCTTCATTATTTTTTGTTTTATTGAACAGTGTTCAATAAATTTGTACCGGTTTAAAATTAATCCAGGCAATCATGAAAAAAGCATTGATCACAGGCGCCAGCGGAGGCATCGGGCTCGAAACAGCCCGGGAGCTGGCGCAACAGAATTACCAGGTAACGCTGGTAGCCCGTAACAGGGACCGCCTCGAAAAGGCGTTAAGCAGTTTAAGCGGCAGCGGCCATACCATCCTGGTTGCTGATCTGAACAACACGGAAGACCAGCAAAAGCTGGCGGCACATCTCCGAACTGAAAAGTACGACGTGCTCATCAACAACGCGGGTAACGGCACTTACGGCAGATTTACGGATATCCCGCTGGAAGATCAGCTGGCCACCATGCAGCTCAATATGCAAGCTCTGGTCACTTTATCTTATAGCTTTTTACAGCAAGCTGTCAAGGGGGATGCGCTGGTCAATATTGGCTCGCTGCTGGCCCATTCTTCACTACCTGGCGGTTCCGTGTACGCAGCCACCAAGAGTTTTGTCGCCAATTTCTCAGAATCGTTATGGCTCGAGTTTAAGCCCAAAGGTATTTACGTAATGGGCTTTAACCCGGGCGCAGCCAACTCAGACTTCCATGCGCACGCAGGCGCACAGACCAGTGATTTTCCAAAATTTGTTGTATCGTCTGTAGAAGATGTCGCCCGGGAACTCGCCGGGGCGTTGCAAAAAAGGAAAAAGCCAAGGGTGGTGCAGGGCTGGAAGAACCGTTTTATGCTGTTCGGTTTCAAGTTATTGAACCGAAAGGCTGCGGTGAGCATTATGGGCCGGATCAGTCCCGGAATGCGTAATTAATTGGAAATACCAAGCTAAATTTGGCCACACGAACGGCGATCTTATATTTGTATCTTATCATCATCTAAAAATGAGCATAGCAGAACGAAAACTGGAAGAGAAGCAGGAAATGCACAAACGCATCCTTAACGGCGCGCGTAAGATATTTTTAGAAAAGGGCTATGAAAAAACCAGCATGCGCAATATCGCCGCCGAGATCAATTATAGCCAGGGTTCACTTTATTTTTATTTTAAAGATAAGAGTGAGATCTTTCATGAACTACATAAAGAAGGGTTCCGGCTGCTGCTTAACCAGCTAAAAGTACTGGACAAGGTAGCTGACCCGTTTGAGCGTTTAAAAGCCGTCGGGCGTATTTTCATTCAATTCGCACAGGAAAATAAAGATTATTATAACCTGATGTTCATCGTTGAAGAACCTGTTAAAGAACCTCAGTCCGGCGGATTTCAGATCGCGCAGGAAGCGATCAGTCAGTTGCTGGGCGTTGTAAAGGAATGCCAGCAGAAAGGGAAGTTTAAGGATATGGATTCGGAGTACCTGACTTTCATGTTCCTGTCTGCAGTTCATGGCATTTGTGCCCTGTTCTGCAAGGACCGTACCACCAACTTTATGGACAAGACCAATGAAGAACTGATGGCGCATGGTTACGAGTGCTTTGTTGCGCTGCTCGAAAAAAGCTAGCCCCTTTTTTTAATATTATATTGAACACTGTTTAAAATTAAATCAATGATTAAAAAATATGGTAAACCACTAAAAATTTACCGCATTGTTCTGGCAGTAATTTTGATTACTGCGGGCCATACGGTAAAAGCGCAAGGCAAACTGGATGAGTATATCCGGCAGGGCCTTGCTTCGAACGAAAGCATCAGGCAGCAGAACTTCGTACTCGAAAAAAATATTTACGCGCTGAAGGAAGCGAAAAGCATGTTTCTGCCTGATGTCACTTTTTCAACGACCTATACCAAAGCCGACGGCGGGCGCACGATAGATTTTCCGGCTGGCGATCTGCTTAACGGTACCTATGCTACCCTGAACAAACTGACGGGAAGCAATTCATTTCCTCAGCTGCAAAACCAGCACATCCTGATCAATCCGGATAATTTTTACGATGTTAAGTTTCGCACCACGCTGCCCATTCTGAATGCAGAACTGATTTACAACAAGCGGATCAAGCAGCAGCAGGTAGATCTGCAAAAAACCGAGGTACTGCTCTACAAACGGGAACTGGTTAAAGAGATCAAAACGGCCTATTACAATTATCTGAAAGCCATTAATGCCACCGGTATCTATCAATCCTCGTTTCGGCTGGTAGAAGAAGGTCAAAGGATCAACACCAAACTGTTTGAAAACAGCAAGGTAAACCGGACCGTTGTGCTCAGGAGCCAGCATGAAGTATCCAGGATCAACGCATTACTTATCGGGGCACAGAAAACAGCGGCATCAGCACGTTACTATTTTAACTTCCTGCTTAACCGCCCGCTTACAGACAGCGTCCTTTTGGATGACATGAAGGCGCTTCCCGCTGGGGAACAACTCATGGGAAACACCGTAAGTGGCAGGGAGGAATTATCTAAGTTAAAGATAGCGAGAGATATCAACGGCAACCTGACCGGGCTGGCCAGATCTTATATCGTTCCTAAGCTGGGAACCTTTATCGACCTGGGTTCGCAGGCTTTTGACTGGAAATTCAATCGTCAAAGCCGTTATTATCTGTTCGGTGTTTCCCTGGAATGGAACCTGTTCTCTTCCGGCAAAAACAATTACCGGGTAAAACAGGCGCTTGCCGACCGTGAGGCCCTGGCCTCACAAACCGATTATGTACAGCAGCAACTACTTACAGAATTGAAAGTACGGCAGGCCGGTATGCAAAGTGCTATGGCGCAGTACGAGGCGGCACAGTCCCAATTAAAAACCAGTCAGACCTATTACGGGGATATGTTGAAGTTATACAAACAGGGAGCAGCCATCTACATTGAACTGCTGGATGCACAAAACCAGTGGATCGATGCCCAGCTTCACGCCAACATTGCCCTTTACGACACCTGGATCGCAGACGCCGCGATCGAACGCGCCAATGCCAGTTTCACCATTCAATAAAAATAAGATCATGAAAAAAATAAAATTATTCAGCATTATCATAGCAGCGTTAACCTTAATGGCTTCCTGCAAAACAAAACACAAAGAAGGTAATCCATTAGGCGAGCCGGATATCATACCTGTTAAAATCGCCCCGGTATCTACGTTGGGCGTACCCGATCAGATCACCGCTACGGGCCTGGTCAGTACGGAGGATGAAACCAAATATGCCTTTAAGATAGGGGGCGTGATCAGCCGTATCCTGGTACAGGAAGGCCAGTTCTTTAAACAGGGACAATTGCTGGCTACGCTCAATTCCACAGAAATTTCAGCAGGTTTAGCACAGTCCAGCTTGGGTGTAGAAAAGGCACAACGTGACTATAACCGCGCTATGAACCTATACAAAGACAGTGTTTATACCCTGGAACAATTGCAGAATACCAAAACAGCGCTGGATGTGGCGAAAAAAGTCAGGGAAGCCACGGCCTTTAATGAGCGCTACGCTAAAATATACGCGGCATCTGACGGTTTTGTAAGCAAGAAAATAGCCAACGAAGGCGAAGTCATTGCCGGAGGGATGCCGGTGCTGCTGACCAACGCTACCGAACAGCGAAACAGTTATACGCTTAAAGTGGGTGTGACCGACCGCGAATGGGCCATCATCAAGCCGGGACAAACCGCCAAAGTAACGCTCGACGGCTATGCCGGCCAAACCTTTGATGCCACCGTGTTCCGAAAGTCGCAGGCGGCCGACCGTGAACTGGGCTCGTTCCAGATCGAACTAAAGCTGCAATTGAACGGCATTAGACCTCCGGTTGGCATGTTTGGTAAAGCGGAGATCGCTACCCACCAGGATGAAAGTGTGATGGTTATTCCCTATGCATCGCTGGTAGAGGCCGACGGCAACAAAGCATTTGTATTTACGACCGTAGGATTAAACCGGGTGAAACGGGTGCCGGTCAGCATTTTGAAGTTCGATAACGAAAATGTGTACCTCAAAGATAAACTGGAAGGTATAGCCCAGATCGTTGTTTCCAACAGCGCCTACCTCAACGAACAGTCCACCATAAAAATCATCAAGTAAGGCCATGAAGATCACCAATTTTGCAGTCAAGAACTATCAGTTCACGCTGATCATATTTCTTTTAGTGGCAGTTGTCGGTGTGCTGACGCTGTTCACCATGCCGCGTTCGGAAGATCCGACCACCCATCCGCCGCAGTATATCATTACGGTCATTTACCCGGGTACCAGTCCGAAGGATATGGAAGAGCAGGTGGTAAAACCCATCGAGAACAAAATTTATGGCCTGGAAAATATTGAAAAGATCCTGACGACCGTAGAAGACGGCGTAGCGGTTATCCAGCCTAAGTTTAAATATGGTGTGGATGTAGACAATAAATACCAGGAAATATCCACAGAGATCAATGCTTTAAAAAACAGTGAACTTCCCAAGGATATTTACCTGATCAAAACAGAAAAGGTTTCCTCATCAGACGTAAAGGTAATACAAGTGGCTCTTGTGTCTGACAATGCCTCCGGAAAAATGCTGCGGGATGAAGCAGACATCCTGAAAACACAATTAGAAAAGATCACCAACCTGAAAGAGGTGAAATACTTTGGTATGCCCGAGCAGGAGATCCGCATCGATATGCAATTGGATAAGCTGGCGCAACTGAAGATACCGCTTAACGTGGTCATGGGTAGTTTGCAAAGCGAGGCTGCGGATATCCCGGGAGGCAGCATTAACCTGGATAGCAAGGTATTTAATGTCAAAACCAGCGGAAAATTCAAGAACACCGATGATGTGGCCAATACGGTTATTGATAATGCCAACGGTAAGATCATCTATTTGAAAGATGTGGCCACGGTAAGCTATAAGGACGGCACGGTCAACCATATCACCCGGATAAACGGGCACCGTTGCGTGCTGGTTACGGCGGCCATGAAAGATAAGGTGAATATAGCCAGCGTTCAGAAAGAATATTTACCGGTATTGGAGGAATTTGGCAAAACCCTGCCAGAGAACATCCACATGATTAAAAACTTCGACCAGGCCAATATGGTAGCCGAACGTTTGGGCCATTTGGGGTTTGACTTCGGATTGGCCATCTTGCTGGTGGTTATTACCCTGCTGCCATTAGGCTTCAGGGCATCGCTCATCGTGATGATCTCTATCCCGCTCTCCTTAGCCCTGGGACTCATTGCCATGAACTTACTGGGCTTTTCGTTAAACCAGCTGAGTATCGTCGGTCTTGTCGTGGCTTTGGGCTTGCTGGTGGATGACAGTATTGTGGTGGTGGAGAATATCGAGCGCTGGCTCCGGGAAGGTCATTCGCGAACGGATGCCATATTCAAGGGGACAAAACAGATCGGTATCGCCGTTATTGGCTGTACAGCCACACTGGTGATCGCCTTCCTGCCCCTGGCCTTTTTACCTGATATGGCGGGTGAATTTATCCGCAGCCTGCCTATGGCCGTCATGACCAGCGTTTTGGCATCCATGATCGTGGCTTTAACATTGGTACCATTCCTGGGCAGCCGGATGTTAAAAACCCATACCCACGGCGAGGGTAACTTCTTTTTGAAGCACCTGCAAAGGTTTCTGACCCGCTCTTATGCCCGCGTCATGCCGCTTGCCTTAAAATGGCCCAAAACTACTATCGGGATATCATTAGCCCTGAGCGGGTTGGCATTTTTCCTCTTCACATTAACGGGGTTCAAACTTTTTCCAACGTCTGAAAAACCGATGTTCCTGGTCAATATCAAAATGCCCCTGCAGGCAGACATCCCGGAAAGTGACCGGGCAACGAAACTGGTAGAAGGAGAGCTGAAAAAACATAAAGAGATTGTCTATTACACGGCTAACGTGGGTAAAGGCAACCCCCAGATCTATTACAATGTTCATCAGCAGGATGTGAAACCTGATTTTGCCCAGGTATTTGTGCAACTGGATGAAGAGGCTAAACCCCAGGAAAAAACTGACCTGATCAAGCAGTTGAGGAAAAAGTTTAAGGATTTCCCCTATGCAAGAATAGAAGTTAAAGACTTTGAGCAAGGGACGCCTATTGAAGCGAATATCGTAGTCAGGGTATTTGGAGAGAACCAGGATACGATACGATCTCTTTCGTTTAAAGTGGAAGAACTTTTGAAAAAACATCCAGGGACTTTTTTCGTCAACAACGAACTCAACACTTACAAATCTGATGTTAAAATAAAGATTGATAAGGAGAAGGCCCGCACCCTGGGTGTACTGACCAGTGACGTGGACAAAGTGATCCGGATGGCCGTTGCAGGGCTAACCGTAGGGGATTATATTGATGACCGGGGCGATTCGCGGAATGTGGTGATCACCATGCCCAGGGACAAGTTTTCCAATTTAAATGCACTCAAAAAACTTTATGTCAATAATGTACAGGGCATCCCGGTGCTGGTAGACCAGATCGCTACGATCTCTTTTGAAACCTCGCCTACGGCGATCAACCATTTCAACAAATCACGTTTTGCGAAAGTAACATCCCTTACTAAAGAAGGTGTTTTGGCCAATGATGTCCTCAAAGACATCGTTCCGCAACTGAACAAGCTGAAAATGCCGCCGGGCTATTATTACAAGCTATCCGGAGAAGCAGAATCGGAGGGCGATGCATTAGGAGGCAACTTTCTGTCGGTGATTATACTCAGCACTTTCCTTTTCATTGGTGTGCTGCTCCTTCAATTCAAAACATTTAAAGGAATTATTATCGTGCTTTCGATCATACCATTAGGCATACTTGGCGGGGTGGTTCTGTTACTGATGACAGGCAACCCGATGTCACTTGTCTCTATTATCGGCTTCATCGGGCTATCGGGCATACAGGTTAAAAATTCGCTGCTGCTGGTAGATTTCACCAACCAGTTACGTGCGGAAGGACACAGCATAGACGAGGCCATCAGCATGGCCGGTGAAACGCGCTTTCTGCCGGTTGTATTGACTTCCATAACCGCGATCTGCGGACTGCTTCCTATTGCCTTGAACCCCAACCCGCTCATAGCGCCATTGGCTATTGTATTGATCGGCGGGCTGATCAGTTCTACCATTCTTTCGCGGATCGTGACACCTGTGATGTATAAATTAATACCGCCGAAGTTGGAAAACGACGGGGAACTGTAAAAAATATGATCTGAAATAAATCGAACATGGTTATGATACCATACCTCAATAAACTAGAAGAAGAAAAAACGTTATTACTGGACAGGACAAAAGATCTTACCGTGGATCAATACAATGTTGTCCCTCCTGGCTTTAACAACAATATTATTTGGAATATGGGCCATATCCTGGTAGTAAGTGAAGACCTGCTTTATGGAAATTCCCCTTACCGGCCCGCGCAGACCTATCATTACTATTTCGGAAATATCCACGCCCACTCTTCGTACCCGGACGGTACGAAGGACGGCGCGCATACCGGGGTATTGAAACCCGCGGATTGTTCCAAATACGCTAAATCCGCCCGGCATTTTGATTTCATTGGCATATCCGAACATAACCACCTCCAGGCCAGGATGCATTTAGCCAGTTACGCCAAAGGTCTTGCGGAGGCAACTACCGCCCATCAGGATGGCAGGTTCGTGTGCTTATACGGCATGGAATATGGCGTCATCAAGAACGGCGGGCATGTGATCATCTATGGCTTTGACCCATAATTCCCTGATTATTTGTAAATATTAAATTCAATATTTATCTTTAACTGTTTAAACACGCTTTTCTTCGTTAATACATTGTTTACCTGCCCTTTACGCCTCCCCAAGATCGGGCAGAAATTCAGACCCTCGCTGGAGTGCCCGGGTATCATACCGTATTTATTTTTTCTATTTATTACACGTTAAAAAGAAGAAACCATGTTTAAGAACATCGCATTCACCCTCCCGGCAGCGTTGAGTTTACCCCTGAAAACCTTCAGCCAGGCCACATTAACTTATCCTGCCCCGGGGATTTATAACATCCATCAACAGGTCCCGGCCCTCAACCCTACGCTGACCGGTGCGGTGGCGACAGGCTATACCATCAGTCCTGACCTGCATAAGCTGACCAGGCTTGATTTTGACCCCGCGACCGGTACGATCGATCGGTGGTACACCGGGGACTGCTTCAGATGCTACGATCTATGGCAGCCGGGGATGAAAAGGGTATGATTAAATTATGGTAAAATGAGGTTTGTCGTTATTCAACTATTTCGATAAGTTATGGCAACTATAGAAACCACCAGTAAAAAGATCGAGCAATTGATCCTCTCCGTAAGGGAAGCGACGAACCGCACCCGCACGGTATTCCTGTTTGTTAACTTGTCCGCTTTAGTGATTCTCATCGCCCTTTTCAATACGACCTGGAGCTGGCAAAGGCATATCAATTTTAAAGAACGTCCTTACACCAGTTATGTCAAACAAGTTGGCCTGGATTCAGGCAAAAACGAATCAGATAATGAACTTAGAAAACATTATGCTGACATTTATTTCGAACGGCAATATTTTACGATTCCCCTGCTCGGAATCAGGATTTCAGAAAGCGACCTGACCATCTTTTCCCCAACGGCCTTCTTAATTTTTACCACTTGGTTCTTCTTTGCATTGCGGCGGGAAAATCACCTCGTCAGCAATGTAAAAACGGACTTTGATAAACTGACCAAGAAAATTAAAGGCGATATGGACGGGACAACGGAAAACAAAGATGACTGGAAAATTTTGATCCATAATTTATATGCCGGTTGCGTACAAAACTTTGTATTGACCACGCCGACCAATAACGATTACAAAAAGGCTGGTGACAGGTTCGGCAAGAATATGATCGCAAGGCCCATCTTGTCATTTTTGAACTGGCTGCCGGTATTGATCTTGTTGCTGCTGCTATACGACGACATATCCGAATACTGTAATAAGAACTACATGAAAATCCATGGAAGCGAATTGATTATATTGGATTCAATCTTATTTTTAATGACTCTTCTGATCATTTACCAGATCTCCCTGATTACGATATTAAACCGTAATACGCGCAACATACTAAAGCAGATGGCTGACGAGATGAAAACTGGGGAATATAATTATGAGCTCTAAATATATTAGCTGTCTAAACCGTGTCATATAGGACAGAACGCCGCGTTATGGGTAGCTACATGTGGAAAAGAGATACGATAATGACTACGGACGAGACCATTGGATATAATCAATCAAGGGTTAATGAAATACTATAGCTGCTTGATGGCTGAAAAGCTTTTTGAAATCAAAAGGAATCCCCCCCGGTATAACTAAATGATATGAGATTACAGATGTTCCGGGTGTGAACTTGCAAAGTAGTGACAGTCTTAGTTCAGTATATAAAAATACCAAGTTATTATGATCGAAGACTTCGCCTCTGGCATAACAACTATAGCGCGCTCAGCTCATCGACGGAAAGGATATCCCCTTGATCTTGCGGAAAAGCTCAACGGCGTAAAGATCGGTCATGCCCGAGACAAAATCGAGGATGGTCTGTATTTTGGAATAGGCGTCGTCGTTCCTGGTCAGGAACTGTTTGGGGATCAGTTCAACGAGTTTCCTGTGGTAACCGGAACTGTGCTCCAGGTAAGCGGGAATGAATTCCTCGAGCAGGCCGCCCATGACCTTATAGCCGGCCACTTCGATCTGTACGACGGAGCTGTAATTGTAGATCTTTTTGACGGATACCCCCGCGATCTTTTTCATCACGGAACGGTAAGGCTCATCGATCAGGTCCATCAGGGAGGCGTTAAAACTGCCGTCAAGGATCGCCTGCTGTTCTTTATAGAACAGGTCGGCACATTGCCAGACCAGGGTATTGATCGACCGGGCCCGCAGGTAGCCCACTTTGGCATCAGCATCCTCGATCTCCGCCAGGCGCTCCGCCATTTTCGGGTCATTGCATAAGGGGATCAGCAGTTCCTCGACCTCCTGGTAACCCAGGATCTTCAATCGGTGCGCGTCCTCGAGGTCGACGATGTTATAGCAGATGTCATCCGCAGCCTCGACCAGGAACACCAGCGGGTGCCTTTTATAGATCAGCGGAACCTCCTGCACCTTGCTCAGGCCGAGTTCCGAAGCGATCCGTTCGAAGCCCTGCTGTTCCGACTGGAAGAAACCGTATTTTTTCGTATAGATATTCGTCTTGTTATGACCGGCTAAGGAAGCGCAGGGGTATTTGGCGATCGAGGCGATGGTGGAATACGTCAGCGCGAAACTGCCGTAGCCTTTTCCGGCGTAAGGATGCATCAGGTTCCGCAAAGCGTTCGCGTTCCCTTCGAAATGGATGAGGTCTGCCCATTGCTGCGCCGATACTTTATCCTGGTAGCCCTGCCCTGCCCCGTCCGTGAAATAATGTGATATGGCGGATTCCCCGGAATGCCCGAAGGCCGGGTTGCCCAGGTCATGCGCCAGGCAGGCCGCGGCGATGATGTTACCGACCTCGCTGATCAGCGGGCAGTGGACATCGAGCTCCGGGTCGTCTTTCTTCATTTGGTTATAAAAGATGCGGCCCAGGGATTTACCGACACTGGCGACTTCCAGGCTATGTGTCAGCCGGTTGTGCACGAAGATGCTCCCCGGCAAAGGAAATACCTGGGTCTTGTTCTGCAGTCTCCGGAAGGGTGAAGAAAAAATAATACGGTCATAATCCCTTTGGAACTCAGAGCGGGCTTCCGCCTGGTTCCCGACATATTTCGCTTCGCTTCCCCAGCGTTTCGCGGATAACAATTGATTCCAATCCATCATTTGACCTGCAATATACGGCACTTACCGTTCTGCCTCTAAATTTTTTAAAACTAACATGACTCCATTGTATCCCTTTACGGGAAACCGTATGAACAGTTCATACGGTGTGCTTAGCTTTGGTGTATTACAATCAAATTCATATGAAAATTAAACTTATCCTTTTGCTGATGGTCGGCATGCTGGCCATCTCCTCCGCGTTTGCGCAGCGCACCCGTTATTCCGGCAGCCGCCATACGACCAGCCATGGCGGGCATTACTCCGGGAGCCGGGGCAGTGCGCATAAGGGCGGGCATTACCGGAACAGCCGGACGAATAACCATTATGGAAGACATAAAAAATAATTGTACCTTTAGGGTATAAACCCGGTCAGGGCCAACTCCCCTACGCGCTGACCTTCACTATTGTGTTAAACCGAAGCAATGAAAAGAACTGTCCTTGCTGTCCTGCTGGCTTTGGCCCTGTACCAGGCCTCTGCACAGGTCATCCTGAAGAACTCCGGCTCAAGCAAACTATATGTGGCCTATTGTTACGGCAACCTGCTCACGGGCTGGACGAGCGCCGGGTGGATCCCGGTGGAGCCGGGGGAAGCGAAGAACATCTATACCATCGGGATCGTGAGCTTCCCCACCTTTTATTATTGCGCCAGGATCGCGGACTGCGACCAGGGTTATTACGGGGATAAGGCTTTTCCCGTCGACCCGCTGAACGCTTTTACGATCCGGCATGCGGATAAAGCACAAAACCTGCCGACCGCCGGTTTCCGGCAGGTGAACCTGGGTACCTTAAAGACCTTTACGATCGAGCTGGCGCCCATGAATATCACCTGTAACGGGCAGGCGCGGGGGAAATGGCGGGTGCCGCTGGATAAGGAAGGGGATTACGCGGAAAAACCCGAAGACGCTTTTTATACCCGGGAGCTGACCTTTGAGAACGGGAGGCCCATCGGCTGGTGCCGGGACTATTACCCGGATGGTACCTTGCGGGCGGAGTTCAAGCTGGCGCAGTTCAAACCGGCCGTTTATGAGGGGCATTGTACCTGGTACAATCAGGACGGCAGTAAGGAAAGGGAGCTGACCTATAGGGACGGGAATCCGGTCAGTGAATACAGCAGCTACGAGGTGGTGGCGTTGCAGCCGCAGAACTTTTTTGTGAACAGCACGACGAAACTGAACGGGCACGCCCAGGTGCCTTATTTCTTTTCGCTGCCGGAGCATACGGTGAAATGGTTCTACGAGTTCACGGCTTCGCGGAACAAGGAGGACGTGGACCGCTATGCGGCGCTGTTCAGCGCGGCGGGGAAGCTAGGGGCTTTGGCGGGCGGGTCGGGGCTCCTCTCCTATTCGGTGAATGTACTGACGGCGCCGCCGGGGGCGGATTATTGCAATGTGTATGTAGCGGGGCGGGAGGATATCCTTGCGCTGATGAGCGGGCGGCGTGGTGTTTATTCGGAAACGGCGAGTAGGTTGAATTTCAGTTCGGGGGTGGTGGAAGTGAGCGAGGCGCTGAAGAATCCGGCGATTTTATTTAGTAATCCTTCGGGGTGGTATGGGGTGAATGTGGCGGTAAGGGTGGTGGCGGTGGTGGGGAAATAAGTGAAGAGTGTCCTTTACGGGAACCCGTATTTAATTATAATTTTTAATACTTTATTTTATCCAGAAAATATTCAAATCAAATTTAACCTAAAATGACTATTATTCAAGCGATTAAACCAGGTCCGAAACGTGAAAAGGACGATGGAACAGATGACAGAAGGCAGCGGGTCGACCCACCAAACAAACAGAAACATCCTGACTTGAAACCTCATATCCCCAAGCCAAAAAAATAACAGGTGTTTGCTACTCTTAGTCAGCTATCAATGCAATTTGTGCGAGTGCTAATTTTGTTCAATACAAAATCAGGATAGCAGACCGAAATTTCTATTGTAGACTATCCATCACGATCTACGTTGGTTAGAAGTAACGGAATGTTCAAGCCCATAGGATAGCAACGTCAATTGCATTATTTTCAGTACCTTTAATCGTATTCCCTAATTTCTTTTTATACCAACTATTAACCGTCAAACCTAAAATAATGATTACTATTATCAGCACAGCGATCCATGATATAGATCATGCAAAAAGTGATGTCACCTTGGTAGAAATACCGGCAGACAACAGCCATCTTCATACCTACATCGACGACTTACTGGAAAAAGTAGCTAAAGTCGATAGCAAAAGGCTGTTTGAGTTTGAAAGTACGACGGGTTCAGTTGCAGCTAATATTGCGCGACTGTTCAAGGATGCGGAACAAGCTGACGCCAGACTTGCTATTGCTCGTAGACTGCTGTATAAAGAGCAAAATGCACAAATTGACAACGCCAATTTAAAGCATGAGATACCCAAAGGCTTTTTGATGCAAACCCTGTTTGATGATGATGGAATTACCCGCCTGATTATTTCCAAATCAGATAATAGTCGTTATTTAAACCGAAAGAACCTGACATTGGATGAGGGTTTGCCTTTTCAAAAAAAAACATATAAAGCCTTCCTTGCTGACTTTGATAAGAACAACGAAGTTGTGTCGCTGGCACTTTATGACACTTCGAACACAATAGCGAAATACTGGTCTCAGGACTTCTTGGAATTAAAAGAAATCAATACGGATGAATTTAATACAAATACCGCTTTTGATTCCATTGACAAAATGATCCTGAATAAGTTCAAAAAGGAATTTCCCGGAGATCATAACATATTAAGAAATCGTGTCATTGGTTATTTCCGGACTCGTGAAAGTTTTGAAATGCAAGATTTTATTGACACCGCAATTGGGGAGGGCTATGATCCCGTCAATCCTGGTTTTAAACCCAAGGTTGCCGAAATTATTAAAAAGCTTCGCGAGCTGCCGCAAAAAAAGAATTTCGATAGCAATTTCACAATAGAAAAGGACACATTCAAAGCCAGACAGGTTAATAACGTCGTCGCATTAAATGACAAGATCGATTTGCACATCAAGGATTACGTAGGAGATTTAGGCGAGATAATCAAATCATTTGAAGAGAACGGCGTTAAATATATTCGGATAAAAACAGATTCGGGGTATAAAGCTTTTAAGGATAATGCAACAAATCCATAACATCATCCAAACACTCACCAGCGAGTTTACACAAGATCACTTTTTTGAAAATGACGAATTGGCAGAGTTGCGATTGGTCATTAGGGATGCGGCTGACCTGACAGAGTTAAAGGTTGGCTCAGCCCTGGCCATTGTTAGCAACAGGGATAAAATAACTCTGGATTTGTTAGTTGGAGATAATACGCCTGTAAGCATTTATTCCGAAATAAAGGATATCGCACGTTTTGTTGATGCTGTAAAGAATGAATTGGAGTATCAAGATGGACAGGATGTGCATTTAAAAATCACCATTCACAAAAAATGTACCGGCAATACATTGAGCGTTTATAGCTTACCAGCGCTAGTTGATTTTTTGATTAACTTGACTTTTTTTGAATTAGTTGCCTTTTTTGCACGCTTTCTGAACAAGAATGAACCGTTAGCCTTAGATTTGTTTAATGATGTAAGCGACCTTTGCACTATATATATCAAGTTTTTAAATACAGCTGAATTACCAATTACAGGAACAGATCTAGTTGCGAACAAGCAGAAACGCTTGGACCAGATAAAAAGCGTGTCGCACTACAGTAATGTAGCGACCTTTAAGTTTATTCCGGAAGACTTCCATTTAATAAGAAAATCCATCGATACCCGGTTAAATAATATTTTTGAAAAATTGGAGCTTTTGACAGTACTAACATGCCTTTACGACATCTCGGAAAATTCTGCGACAGGATTGAATTATAAGCTAAACGGTTTCAAGAGCCTAAATGGACACGCCGAATTTGAAAAGCTGCCCTTGACTGATGCACCTCAATACTATGAGATTTATGAATGGGTGTTTGAAGGCGGTAACCTCAGTGATAAGATCGGGTTGACCCGAAATATTTTATCCCTACATTTATTGCGTGATGATGGGGTTGAGTTAAAGGGCAATCCATTCCTTTCCGTCAAATCAGGCTTTGAGGTTTATCTAAAGCAAAATATCAAGCAATACATTGAGATCAGGAATAAGATTGCGGACCAGCTTATTGACTTCAATAAACGCGCTAACCTTATCATTGACACTTTCGCAGGAGGTTTTCAAAAAAGTGCTTTGGCCACAGTGACATTTTTTGCCACGGTTTTGGTCACCAAAGTTTTAAGTCAAAAAGATGCTGCCAACCTCTTTACTAATGATGCCTATTATTTAACCCTAGTATTTATTGCCGTGTCTATTATGTACCTGATTCTTTCCGTCAAAGAAGTGAACACGCAGCGCGAGCGTTTTGCGGAAAGCTATAAAAACCTGAAACTCCGGTATACCGATCTCCTGCTTTCCGGAGACATCGAAAAAATCCTAAATCATGATAAGGAGCAAAAGGAGGATTTGGCTTACATTGATCAAAAGAAAAAGCTTTATACGCAATTCTGGATCGGCGTCATAGCAGTTATCTTCATTGTATCGACGCTGTTATATTTTTTTTACATAAGCAGTAAGATATTCGGACCCAAAACGATGTTATTACCTTCTTTATTAATTATTTTTTCATTTTCATATTGAAAGATTAAGATACTCGCTTGGAAAAAAGGTATTTGATAATCTTTGTGTACTAATGAACCTGACAATCTTGTTTGTTAATCCTTTCGGGGTTGCATCGGATATGTTGTTTAATGACTGTGGTGGCAGGTGGGTAGAATGGGCATTATAACTCGTATCGAAGAGGGTTTGGAGTATTCCATTTTGTACCTGATGTTAATGAATATGGATAAGCGATTTTTAAATTAAAGTTGGCAACATTAAATGCATTTTTTAAAACCAGGTAAATATGTTCTGCGGAAGTCTGAATTGAGGTTGATTTTAAACAATCCAAGTTCATAAGGAGTTAATTTCCGCTTGCAACCTCGAAGGATTAATACTATCTTGTTATTTTTATATCAATATGCCGATTACCTTAAGGGAGATACAACTGACTTCAGATTTATCTTCTGTATTTTATGACTTCCTTCCTGCAACGCCACATCCGTTTGGAAACCAGGCAGTATCTTTCAAAGGCTGTGCTCAAATGGTCGGCCTCGAAACGCATTGGTTAGGTGGAAGCAAGAGTCCTGCGATCGCTACCTTATTGCGCAATACCTTGGAACATTCTCGGGGTAAATTTTGTCAACTGGTATTATTTATTGTAAAAACTGCAATACCTTATCGAAGTGGGAAAAACAATCCCATCAAACGCGAAGAGATACTAGCAGTGAATAGAATCGTGGCGGAAATAGGTTTTAAGATACCTGAACTTTGGAAAGCTGAGTTTCTGAAGAGTCTTACTCCAAGTCAACCCGATCCCATCAAGGTGATAATTTCAAATGAAGTTAAAATTCAGCTGCTCAAAAATGAGTTTATAAAAATTTCAGCTCTTGAGCCGCAAACAAGGGGATATGTTTTTCAGAAGTTCTTAAGTACTCTTTTTGAACTGGCTGACCTAAATCCTAAAAGTGCTTTTAGAATAACAGGAGAAGAAATTGATGGAAGCTTTGAGGTAAATGGCCATACTTACTTGCTCGAAGCGAAATGGCAAAATAAAGTGACATCGCAAAGTGACATTTTGGTTTTTAGTGGTAAAGTTAGCGGAAAGGCGACGTGGTCGCGGGGGCTGTTTGTAAGTTATGGGGGTTTTTCTAAGGACGGATTAGAAGCGTTCGCTAGAGGAAAGCAGACAAACGTAATCGGAATGGATGCTCAAGATCTGTTCTTTATTTTGGATGGTAAAATGAATTTATCAGAAGCGATCACTTTAAAAGCCCGTCATGCCAGTGAGACAAACAATTTTTTTGTATCCGTTTATGAATTAGCAAACAAATAACCTTTTAGATAAACAGTAATAGCTGTTAATCAAGCTAACTTTACCAAAGTTAAAATATGCAAACTACCAATATTTAAATTCAGACCGCAATTTGATCAATTAGATTACGAGCTACCTTGTCTTTAATAAAAAGACTCCTCAATCTTCTGAAATGAGGAGTCTTTTGCAAATTTGATTTTACCCGTTAACAGGGGTCAACTCTCCAGTGGGCGGGTTGAGACCTGTCCTGCAAATGACGTTGTCGCGCTACGTGTACGGGACGATGTCCGTTGTTACAGGCATAGTTTTTCGCTTCCTCCTGCTTTGCAAAATCGCTGCCAACCTGAGCGCCGTTCACGATAACTACGTAATGCGAAGTCGGTGCGTACTCGCTTGTCGCATGAGGTCTGTGTTCTACAAATGATGCTGCCATGATAATAAGTTTTAATATTAAATTTATAATGACTACAAGTAGCATAATTTTAACGGGATCGGATTACGGGTTACCGTAATCCGATTTTAACTTTACTTCTTCTTTTCAGGCTATTAAGATGAGAGTGTAAAAAGCACCCCACAACTGAGAGCCTTTTTGAAAAAAAAACTTGCCCCCCCTTGTCCTTTAAGTAAAGTCTTCGTAATCGAACCAGCTAAGCCTTTCTGATTCATGTTTTATTTTCTTAGGGTCAACAATACCCTCCCGATAAACCTTAATTTCATATGGCCCTATAATTTTGGGTTGTAAGGAAACAACCGTAGATTCTTCCTTGTATTTAAATTGCGGTATCTGCACAGCCATGATTTGGTAATTATCAATGACATTTTTTATCCGTTTACGTACTATTGATACAATATCGTCGTAATTCTGAATAATTTTCCCATCGTCACTTCTTACAGCACAGGTGGTAATAGGTCCTTCAATAAAATCGCATATCTGCCGCTCTATAGCACTATCAGGAATTCTTACTCCAATTGTTTCATTTGTGTGTATCAATTTGTCCAGTCCATTTAAGACATGTTCTTGCTTCATTTCACACACTAATGTTACAGGACCTGGGCAAAACTTATCGATTGCATGAAAGTCCTTAGAAGTCAGCTTGCAATACTTTTCTAACATTTGCAATCCGCTAAAAGAAAGCGGTATTTCTTTGTGCTGAACATTAGGTTCTATGTTAGCTATCCGTCTAAGTGATGCAGTCTGATAAGGTAGACTGGCTAGCGAATAACAGGTGTCTGAAGGTATTATTAAAATTCCTCCGAATTGCAACACTTGCCTAATCTCTCTTAAATGCCCATAAGAAATGGATCCTCCTAAACTCATTTTTATACGATCACCTTCGAAATTCATAATTTTTAAATTTTATTTAACCAATTGATATAATCACTCGTTCCAGAAATATCTTGAAAAATAAACTCAGCATTTATTCCCATTGTGTCCAATTGTTTGAATAGTCCATTATTTGATCGTTGGGTGATCTTGATTTCCCAAATTCTTTTTTTGAGAATTTCATGTTTGTTTAGGGGAATGAACTGTTGTGCAGAACCGTCGTATGGATGTGCTGTAAACCAACCGGCTTGTGATACGATTCTTTTATTATTCAATTCCGGCTTTACAATTTCTACTGCTGTTAAACTAAATGGATCATTTTTGTAATCTCCTAAAATGTCTTTTGAAGGGAAGGAGAATATATAGATATAGGCGTCAGCGTCATTCTTATATAGAGAAAACCACAAAGCAACTAAAGGATTTGATGACCAATCTAAAAGCCTAGTGCGTAAGCCAAAATGTTGTCCAAAGATCAGCCATTCCCATTCGTTATTTAGGAATTTGTCAAGTTGCTGATAGACGGTCCTTCGTTTTAATTCATTTAGCATCTTTCGCTCAATCGTCGTCGTGTCAATAGCATTATCTTTTCGAGCGATCGACGGCAACAAGTCATAAGGCTTCGTCTGACCCCTAAATAGAGTTGTATTTTCAGTAAGCGAATTCAAGTTATCCAGAATTTCGATTAGCTCTTTTAGATTATCAATTTCAAATTTCTTCACGTAATCGAGTAGTATTTAATTGTTTGTGATTTAAATTTATTAATATTATGATATTAAATATAAATCCAACTAAAGGCAGCTAGTGTTGCCATTGTGTCCACACCCTGCATTGTGCTTGATGTCTGGGCACGGTTGGATAGCCTTGACGATTTCGATTCCATCAACAGAAGAGCCTATGAATATTTTTGGTAGCATGGCCAATCAATTAACAATTTAATTTATAAAATAAGAAAATCTATTAAACGCCTTGATCATCAGCGGCCCTACCGCCGCTAGTTCCTCCACCCGGGTTGGCGCCAGCTCCACCACCTGGGTTACTACCGCCAGCTCCGCCGCCCGGGTTATCGCCGCCTGCTCCACCGCCTGAATTAGCACCGCCAGCTCCACCACCCGGATTAGCGCCGCCAGCTCCACCACCTGGATTACCACCGCCAGCTCCACCACCTGGGTTACCGCCGCCCGCTCCATTATTGCCAGGGTTGTATTTTCCTAAAATAAAACCTGCAATAGCCGAAATAATAGCCGCCAGTTCTTTTCCCTCCAGAATGTTCAAGACACCAAATAACACGATCGCAATGATCAAAGAGAAAAGTGTGATAAATTGCAGACCGCTTTCACCCATCAAAAGAGCTGTAACATCTTTGGCATTGCTTTTAAATAGGATAAAGAAAAAGCTTAGTATGATGATAGCAATTAACACCGCATAAATAAATGATGTCCATTGCCTGAAAGTTTGTTGCGATTGATCAAGATTCATCCGGTTATTGATCAATTGTGTAATTTTTGCGATATCCACATTGATCGTGGCTATATTCTTTTTGCTGATATCTATATTACTTTTCACTACTTTGATAGCACTCGCATAGCTTGCATTCAGTGCGGCCAATTTTGCCACGTCTGGATTCACAATGGTGCTTCCAAAGGTTAAGGTGCCATATTTCTGTAATAGGTTTTTATTGTTGTTGAGGTTATCATTTTGAGTCCCCAGATCACCTTGTAGTTTGGTGATTTGTGTCGTTAGATCAATATACGGAGCTGTACTGACAACAGTCGTTGACCCAATAAGGTCAACCGCCTGAACTCCTGAAAGTTCCATTGGCAAAGCATAAGGGTCTATAGTCTGTGCCATTGCACTTGCTATAAAAACGAACAAAAGAGGAAACAGTATTATTTTTTTCATGGTGTTAAATTTTTAATTTAAGCCCCAACACCAACATATCCGTTTTTACAAAATTGCTGGTGGGGTCTTCGCCTTTATTATAATTTAGACCAACGCCAATGTTACCCTTTCCATCAGGATAAATATTAAACCCGATGGACAGCCAGTTTAGGTCACCTTGATTATACAAGTTGTCTTTCATAGCTATCCGGTGGGTATAGTCAAATGTCAATTGCACATACTGGTATAGCAGAGAGGAAACGGGGTAAAACTCCATATAAAAACGATTCGCCCAGAATGTAGCACTTTGCTCCGATTTACCGATGCTTTGATAATACTCGAACCCGGAATAAGGATAATAACGTAAGATAAAAACTCCCCCCTTTGTGCGTGTAAGTGAACCGGGATTTAAATTGCTATCCCCGCTGAAAGTAAGGTACCCTTTGGTTTGTGTGGTCTCTATTTGTTTGACCATGTCATTTTTGTAGTCAAATGAACTTGTGATATACGGACGTTGCCACCAATGCTTGTCACCCAATGGCCACATAAATTCTGAATTTACGCCACCGGTCACCGTGTTCGTTGTTTTTGTTGCATCTGGAATACCGTTTTTATGCCACTCGAACTTTGGGTAAATATTAAGGAATGCCGGGCTTGTCTTTTTTAGTAGCGGTAATTCCAACAACTTAATGCCAAGATCGATCACGAAATAATGCGCGTTATTTTGGTAATCATTGTCCAAGCCTATGCTTGCGGGTGATTGTTCATTTTTGGAACCATCGAGTGTCTTTCGAAGTTCAAATCCATAGTCTGAAAGCCATTTTTCACCTTTTCCTATATTGGTGATCAATTTAGGTTGCCCCTCGGGTTTTGTATGAACGCTGTCCGGTCTTGATTGTGCTTGTACGAGTCCTGCGGCCATCATGGCAAAAAGGACCAATGTCAACCTTTTCATGATGCCGGGATTATATTAGAGATCAAAGTTATCAATCCGGTAACGGTCAACCCGTTTGCACGAACAGCCTGCACATCAAGTCCGAGTCCAGGGCTGATCGATTGTAAATAGGTTCGAAGACTAAGTGCCAGAGAACCCAATTTAGCATTGTCTAAATACAAAGGGGCATCAGTCAATTTGCCGGTGTCATTGATCAATGAGGGGTTCAAGTTTGCTTTCTTGCCAATGATCACTTTGACCGCATCGGCAACTTCTTGTTTTGTTGGCATGATGAAAATAGGTTTAGGTTAAAAATTATTTACTGTGGCATTGAAAATTTGCTAAAAGTGTTTGTGTGGAACCCGCATTATCTACCCGATAAACCTGAAAAGCGCTTTTGTTCGCCAAACCAGCCGTCGCAATTTTGACGAAATAGCCGGATTTTTGACCAGCTGCTGCATTGTCGATTAAAATATTGCTTTTGTAAGTACCGGTGCCCGTGTTATAGATTCCAATCATAGTCGCATCTCCATCTTCGACATTAATGTGGTGGATATGCAATTCCTCCTGCGCTTGAATGGAGCCAAAAGAACATAATAAACCCAAAAAAATAACCAATTGTCCATGAAATGCAAACCGTATTTTTACGGTATTTAATACGTGTTTTTACTGTTTATATTTATTACTGATTATTGTAAATTAGAAGGGATATTCTTTTTCATACAAACATTATGTTAAAAAATTGATCTAATATATTTACGTTCTCATTTGTTCCCATTCAAATAGGCACCCGATATTTTGGCTAAATTTCATCAGGGAAACAGTATAGGGATTTTCGAAAATGATGAATTCCAGAATTATTTTTTGAAATGTTTTGCTTTACAATATGTCAAATAAAAACGAACTTGACTGGAAGGAATACGAAGCCATCACCCAATACATCTATGGGGCACTTGGCGCGCAATATAATATCAAGATCAAAGATTATGGCCGCAATTGTAAGATCAAAGGAAAATCCGGGGTGTACCATCAGATTGATGTATTAACTGAGCAATCACAGGGTGAGCGACGTTTGCTTACTGCGATCGAATGCAAGTACTGGAATAAAAAAGTAGACAAGGATGTTGTAATGAAGCTTGCCGATATCATGCTGGATGCTGATATAGCCAGTGGCATCATCGTCTGTAAAACAGGATTTACCAAGGATACGCTGACCTATGCGCAGTATAAAGGGATAAAACTTGTTGAACTTTGGGAAGCCGGGGAAAATGATGCGGCCTTCAAAAAAATGGTCGAAATTGGAACATTGGATATTAATATTAAGGTAATCGTCTCGCGTGGAGTTGTGACCAGCATCGATTTTGGCGGCAAGACCATTGCTGTCGATGGTGAGGATGAAATGATCGCCATGCACTATGTCAAATTGCATGATGCCGGCGGAGACACCATTTCGTTAAGTGAATTCCTGAAAGAGTTTTCTAAAGAAGTACAAAGAAGAGGGGAACTTTTAAAGACCACTACAATTGAATATCCGCTCAATCGCAAATTATTCTTGAAGCAATCGAACGACGACATCGCTATCGAAAAGATCGCCATTACAGGATTCTTTGCGAAAATTGATAAAAGTTCCAAAAGATCGTTTACATTGACCGATCAGGTATGGATGATCATGAATGAACTTTTTGACAAAAGGAGGCTGACCCTATCTAAGAGCGGGTTGATATGGCATCTACCTCCAGACTGTTAGGGAGGTATTTTAGTTCAACACCGAATAGATTGTTTATCTTTAACGATGGACCGGCAAATCTTCAGAAACATCAACCAGATCCTGGCGCGGGATAACAAGTCCTCGACCTATAAGTTCGCGCTGCTGGGGGAACGATAGAACTGATCGAAGAGAACTCGCCGTTTATGGTGATCAAAGACGGGCGGGCGCATTTTCCGTTGGACTTGCTCGTCGATAAATGGCTGGTCTATTATTACCCGCTGGTGTCAGTGCCACAGATCAACAGCAGCACGCGACTGGCTTTCGCAGCTTTGCTGCGGGAGGTGGTGGATGCTTATGCATTGCGGGGCGGTTATTCGGCTTTCTACAGGGACCTGAAGGATGACCGGGCGGCTTTTCCGGCGCTGAGGAAGAAGGTGGCGGCGACGATCACGCAGATGCCGATGAAGTATGTACAATTTAGTAAGTTACTGGGTCCTATTCGAAGCTGATAAACCCACAGAAGAAAAGTAGAAGCGATGAAAAGGCTGTAATTACAGCTGTTTCTTTTTATCTGGGTTAGTGTCTTTACGTTTAGTGAAATTTAGAAAAGAGTTTCCAACGGCTAAAAGCGTCACACCACCAAATACAGTACCTTCTATTTTTAAATTTTGAGAAACAAGATAACTTGTAACCAGCATACCCGCAATTAAAATAAAAAAAGCAGCTATGACAACAATTATGTCCATATGAAATGCTTTTCGGGTAGCCCCCTCTAATAATCCCATTTTCCTATCATTGAATGAAATCCTAGCATCCTGCTCTTTTGCTGTTCTGTCTTTTATCCATTCTATAATATTCTCATCTAACTCTTTAAGTTTGCAGAGTTCAGCGGCGTCTGGTAATAAGCTATCATCATAGCTTTCGCTTTGTTCATAACTTGCGCCCTTGCCTTGATGGGTTTGTAAATGGTTTACCTTTTGGTTCCGGGTCTGTTTAGCCATTTACGAATTCAGAGTGATAGGCCGCAACAGCCTTTTTTATGTCATTTTTTAATCGTTCGCCATCAGACCGCATATTCTTTTTATCCTCACTAAGCTTTTTCATTTCTAAGTCGCTTGTGATTTCTATATAGTATGATCGCAATTCGGACGGTACATCTTGGTCGTGAAGTAACAAAATACCATTTGATTTTACGAAAAATGCTTTTATTGCTTCAATCATTGTGGTTAATTTTGAGTTTTTCATAAGAACAGGCTTTAAAAATAAAAACCGCTCTAAGGTTAAGTTGTATTATTAACGCTTAAATGTACAAATAGTTA
>JADMIO011121657.1_pt1 | contig 56295 bp, 49 predicted proteins | sample 8958161 | NCBI WGS metagenome assembly JADMIO01 (sample SAMN16585339, study PRJNA669376) | soil metagenome | isolation source: Crop rotation soil | place: USA: Cullars Rotation, Alabama | collected 2011
TGGAACCACACGTCCAGTTCGTCTCGGGCCTGCGGCGTGTAGTATTTGTCGTAGGCGTACCAGAGTTTGCGGCGGCGCAGGGCGGGCTCGCTGCTGACGTCCAAATTTCCAATGACGATTTTGGTGGCGTCTTTATCGGGAAACACGGTTCCCCCGGCGCCCGGCCATAGCCAGCGCACGCCGCAGTACTTCTCCAGGAACAACGACACCGCATGCCCCACGCCGGTGGTCTTTAAGGTGTTGGGTCCAGCGCCGGTGAGTAGCAGGCCGTCCGCTACCTGTGCCATCAAGTAGCCTTCGCTGCCCAGTTTGGTGACTCGTGCATCCTGCTCGCTCCACAGGCCGGAACCGACATAGAAATGCTTGCCTTCTCCGGCGTTGGCTTTGCCGGTTACCAGCGGCATTTCCTTGCCGGTGATTTTAGTGAGGTGAAGTTGTAAATCCCTCGCCGCCGCTTGAACGTATGCCGGAGAGTCGTCGGCGATGACGATGTTGCTGTATTGCGAAAGTGTGCTGTCGCTATGGGCTGCTGGCATCAGAAATAGTCCGGCTGTAACCAGGAATGCTGCGATGACAGAGTGCCTGAATTTATTGAGTAAAAACATCAGTTCAAATCCCAAAAGGTATCGTTGGTGTAAAGTGGTCCCGGCTTTTTGCCCCATTTGACGTGGCCATCCACGTAAGCGAAGTTGCCGCCTTCAAGATGGGGGTCGGTTGGTTTGTTGGAGCCCGCCGGGCGACAGGTATATTGCTGTGAACCGCGATTGGTTGCTTCGCCAAACAGGACCGTTTGGGAGACAGTGGCAATGGCGTTGAGATGCACGCCATCCGCCGCGTTGCTGTTGCCGTTTATGGAAAGGTAGAAGTTGTTGTAGCAGTAGCTGATGTTGGCGCTCGTCACCGGCAGCGTAGCCGTGGCATTGGTTTCGCTGGGGCAGAAAAACAGCGGATCGGATTTCACGTAGGGATCAATACGATCCATCCAGTCGACGGACGGCAGGTTGGTGAAAAAACCGAAGAGCCGCTCGTCGTTGTCCTGGGTGTATTGCATGGCGGCCAAAGCGAGCTGCTTCAAGTTGCTCTGGCAACTCGAACGCCGGGCGTTTTCACGAGCGCGGGCAAAGACCGGGAAGAGTATCGCCGCCAGCAACATAATGATGGCAATCACGATCAAAATTTCGATGAGTGTGAAGCCGCCACACTTCCCCGGCTGAAAATTTTTGAGGTTATTTTTCATCTTGTACATTCCTACTCGGCGAGATCGAAATACCGGTTGCGATCTCCGGCCGGGCCGATGATCTGGTCAAGTTTTTGCCATTTGACATGGCCATCGCACCAGGCGATATTGGCTCCTTCGAAATGACGCGGGTTCACTTCCCCATAGTCGTTGCCGCCAAATGCGGTGCCTCCATCGATATCGGTAATCACTTGCCATAGTGTGGGAGGGTAGACGAAGTCGCGAGCTGTATCGGGCCGTCCGTCCGTCGCTAATACCGTAAGTGTCGCCGCTCCTATTTGCGCGGTGGAGCGGCAACCGGAATCGGGATTGAGACAGAGGTAAAAATAGTTATAACCATATGACGACACGCCGCGCGGCACCGCACTGGGACACACTACGATCTGCTTACTCTTAAGATACGGATCGACCCGCGTCCACACCGTGACGGCGTCAGTGGCATTGGCGGAGCTGCCCGGCATGCGCTCGTCATAGTCTCCCACGTACTGCATTATCGCCAACCCCAACTGTTTAAGATTCGACTGACACACTGAACGGCGTCCATCCTCCTTCGCTCGTGCGAAAGCCGGAAAGAGGATGGCCGCTAAAAGTACAATAATAGTAATAACAATCAAAAGCTCGATAAGGGTGAACCCTGTAAATCTCTCGCTGTGGTGTAGTTGCTTGCTTTCCAAAGTGAAACGCAATTGCTTACGTGCGACGCCTTCTCGGGAAACAATCGCGCTTTTCACATGCTTATTATTCCCAATCCGCCGGTGAAGTAATCGCAAAGATCGGATTGTAGGCGGTAAGATCGGATTTCTTTATCGCCGCTTATTTCCCTTTAGTTTCGTGGGCTTTTCCACGGACTTCACGCGGCGAAACAGACTGGGCGAGGCTTCCAGGTTCTGGCGAAAGAGCGAGCGCAGCCGCGAAGACTTCATGCCGATGGCCTTGCAAATTTGCTCGATATTCCAGTCAGTGGTGCGCAGCAGGTAGCGTGCCTCTTCGAGCCGGCGGTCAGTGACGAATTCATTGAATGTTCGTCCCGTCTCCTCACGAAAGCGCCGCGTAAATTGGCTGCGCGAGAGATATGTCAAGCGCGCAACCTGGTCGATGGTAAGGGTTTGATTCAGGTGTGAGCGGATGTATTCCTGCGCGCGGCCAACGGGGTCGGCGCGGTCTTCCAAATGGCTTTCATCTAATCGCTGATGCGCGAATTGCAGCATGTTTTCGCTCTGCATTTCGCGCAATATTACGTTCAGGAGCGCGATAAAAAGCGGGCGGCACGTCAGGGCCCGCCGCGCCGCGGTGGCGCTCGCTTCACGTTCCAGTTCCTGCATCAGGGTTTCGAAAAGCTGGTTGGCCGGCGGGTATAGGATGTAACAGCTCTCCAACGGCTCCGTGGAATGCTTCTCTCCCTGCGAGTTACAGCGCCAGCAGGCGATGCCTGCCCCCGCCGGACTGATCCACATGATGCTGCAGCCGCGCGCGGTAATATCCCGGCCCTGCAAATGCGAACGTGACCCGTCATCCAGTGGCACGTTGGGGGGAATGAATAAGAAAGTGCCGGTGCCGCAGGTAAGGATGTGATCGCCCACCCGCAAATCCGCCGTACCTTTGATAACGCAAAGCATCATCGCGGTCCGGCTGGCCTGAGCCGCGTCGTCGGGCCATTGCGCAACGACCTGGCTACTCACCGGTACGTTTTCCCGGCCAGCGTGCGGCTTAACGGCCACGCGCCGGCCCCGCAGCGGCGATGAGGTGGAGGTCACTGTCCCTGGCGCGCTCTTGTTCGTCGTAAGAGGCGGCAAGCGTCCCTTGCCGGGATCACAAAGCGTGAACCACTCATCTTCGCATGTGCCCGCGCGGGGTAAGACCAGGGTTTTTAGGGGACCGAGCAGCGGCGTCACCGGGGAAGATATCGCCGGGAGCGCCGCTCGTGTCCGTTTCATGACAATGCCGGATGGAACCGACTTACAGCTCGCCGTTTAACTTCTCCAGCAACTCCGCTTTTCCGATGCTGCCCAGATCTTGCCGTCCCCGAGCGCGCAGCGAGACGGCGTTGCCCTCCATCTCACGGTCGCCAATGATGGCCATGTAGGGAATCTTCTGGGTCTCGCTGCGGCCGATCTTCGCGCCGATTTTCTCGTTTTCCAGCGATAATTCGACGCGGAAGCCGGCGGCCTGCAGCTCATCCGCCAATTGCTGGGCGTATTCGTGGTGGCGGTCCGCAATGGGCAGGATGGCAACTTGCACCGGAGCCAGCCACAGCGGGAAGGCGCCGGCGAAGTGCTCGATGAGTACGCCCATGAAGCGCTCCACCGAGCCGAACGGAGCCCGGTGGATCATTACCGGTCGTACCGCTTTGCCGCCGGAGGCGATGTATTCGAGCCCGAAGCGTTCAGGCAGGACATAATCGACCTGCACGGTGCCGAGCTGCCACTCGCGGCCGATGGCGTCTGTTACCATGAAGTCCAGCTTGGGACCGTAAATAGCGGCTTCGCCTTCGGCGACGAAGTGTTCCAGTCCCAATTCCTGAACGGCTTGCAGCAAGGCGCTTTGGGATTGCTCCCACGCTTCTTCCGAGCCGATGTATTTTTCGTGATCGTTCGGATCGCGCAGGCTGACTCGTGTCTTGTAGTTAAGCCCCAGCTTGTTGAAGACGAGCAGGATCAACTCCACCTGTTTACGGAACTCGTCCAGCAGGCCTTCGGGCGTCACGAAGATATGCGCGTCGTCCTGGGTAAAACCGCGCACCCGGGTCAGGCCGCCCACTTCGCCCGACTGCTCCCAGCGGTACACAGTGCCGAATTCGGCTAGGCGCAAAGGCAGGTCGCGGTAGGAGCGCTGCGAACTCTTAAAGATCTGGATATGGAACGGACAGTTGACCGGCTTGAGCACGAACTCTTCGCCGCCTTCGCTGGTCATGGTAGGGAACATGCTGTCCTTATAGGCCACCATGTGTCCGGAGATTTTGAAGAGCTCGGTGCGCGCGATGTGCGGCGTGTACACCGGCTGGTAGCCGCGCTTGACCAACTCGCCGCGAATGAACTCCTCCAACACGCGTCGCACCGTCGCGCCCTTGGGCAGCCATAACGGCAGGCCGGGGCCGACTTCCGGCGAAAGCATGAATAGCCCCAGCTCGCGGCCCAGTTTACGGTGGTCGCGGGCCTTGGCTTCTTCCAGGCGCTGTACGAATTCGTCCAGTTCTTTCTGCGAGGGAAAACTGGTGCCATAGAGGCGCTGCAACTGTTGGCGGGCGGCATCGCCGCGCCAGTAGGCCCCCGCCACCGAAAGCAGCTTGAAGGCTTTAAGCGCGCCGGTCGAGGGCACGTGCGGGCCGCGGCAGAGGTCGAACCAATCGCCCTGCTTGTAGATCGAAACGGTTTCGCCTTCGGGGATATCGTCCAGCAGTTCCAGTTTATAGGGGTCGCCTTGGAATAACTCCCGCGCTTTCTCACGCGAGACTTCTTCGCGTTCGATGGGATAATCGGCCTTGGCAAATTCGCGCATCTTTTCTTCGATGCGCGCGAAATCGTCCTCCGAAATCGGAGGCATGTCGATATCGTAGTAATAACGGTCTTCCAGCGGCGGGCCGACCGTTAATTTTGCGTCAGGATACAGCGCCTTCACGGCTTGCGCCATGAGGTGGGTGCTGGAGTGGCGATAGACCTCGCGGCCTTCCGGGTCGTTCCAGGTGAGGATTTTGAGAGTGCTATCGGTGGTGAGCGGGCGAGTCAGATCATACGGCTTGCCATCCACCAGAGCCGCCAAGGCCGCCTTGGCCAGGCGCGGGCTGATGCCCTGCGCCAGGTCCAGAGCGGAACTGCCGGCTTCCACCTCTTTAATCGAACCATCCGGGAACGTAATGCGAATCATGTATTTTGTTTTATCAGTTTTTGAAAGGTCCAGCGCAGATGAAAGAGCCAAGGCAGAGCATTTCCGCTGGATACAGCGGTGGCGTCATCTCGGCCGGAACCGAAGGCGCGGTGGAGAAATCTTGCCGATAGCGCATGAAAGCCTATCGCCCGGCTATGAAATTCCGGTATGCATTGGCGCGGCTATTATTCGACGGACGCGATTCCCCATTCCGCCGGACTGAGCCGGCTTTCGGAGGGTACATCGTTGGTTATGTTGGCGTCGAAACCGTTATTGGTCCAGTAGGAGCGAGCTGAAGCTTTGTTTCCGGTGGCGTTGCCGTAAATTACCCCGATGTCCATCTTGAGTTGCTGTCCCGGAGCCAGGGCTAACCCCGCAAAGTCTTGAGGGATGGTAACCAGCGCGGAGTAACCATCTGGGTTCTTCGTGTACTTCAACCCTACGCGGTTGGCTATTTCGATCACGTCAAAAGATTCTTTGCCGGTCGGTGAGGAAAGCACGATGGGCAATCCCACGAATCCTTTTGCTTTAGGACGATAGATCACGGAGAACGGCTTCCCGTCTTTCTGAGTGACGAGGATGCGCATGTCACCCAAAGCCGGCGTCTTGCGCTGAGGATTAGCTTTTGGGTCGGTCGCGAGCTGGATGTCGAGACAGTTGCCGCCCTTGAAAAGGAGATGGGGATCAGGTTGTGAATTTACCAGTTCTGTCGGACTAACCACATCGAAAGCCAGGTACAAATTGGCTGCATCATACGCCGCCCGGACCTTGAACGAACGGCCGGCGTCAACCGACCTCGAAATCGTTTCAGCGCCAGCGAGAGCAGTGGCGCCGCGTACGATATTTAGCCGTTTGCCGCGGGTTAGTCTCGCATTGTAGTCAGCCAAAGCCTTGGCGGCAAGCTTGACGTCGGAGTCGGTCAAGGTCAACGTTCCCCCGGCCAGGGGCTTGATGGTATCCAAGCCAAAAATCTCGGTCACGCGTGCATCCGAGGCGCCGGCTATCAGGAAGTAGCGGCCGTCCATGCCGTCGGGTTTGACTAATTGGCCGGACAGCACCTCCGTGGCCGTGACATCCGGCCCCAAACCGCCGCCGCGCCGTACATCGCGCATCAACATCCCGACATAGATTCCGTCGCGGGAGAATATATGATAGGTGCCGAAGTAATCCGACCAACCGGTAAACTCGCCGGCAACTCCCAAATAGTTCGTCAATCCCCAAAGCGTGCCGGGGGCTTGCAGGGGCATGGACAATGAACGTCTCCAATCGATTACGCCGGGAAAGGCCCACTGCACCTTTCCGTCCGGTGAAAACTTCGCCACCGCGTCGATAAGCCTGTAGCTATAAACGCTGCCGTCGGAATCGGCGCCGTAACCGGCGGGAGTTTTTACGCGGCGTGCCAGGTCATAGACCGGTCTTCCGTCTGTTTCCACTCGCACCGGCGGTACTTTATAGAGCCCAAAATAGAGGTTGAGATCGGCGTCAAGCTCCAACGTTGGCGGCATCTCCGCGGCGAGCGGTACCAATTCATTCTCCTGCACGGTCTGGTCGTCATTAAGATCCTGCCAGAAATAATTGCCGTTGGGGTATTTTTTCGCATCACTCATCACCGGGAAACGTTCGTGGTCGCCATAGAAAACGTTGCCCCGGAGAATTTGTATCGCCGCGGCGCACGGCTTATAAATATTCCCCTCGCGATAGGAGAGGATGCTCATAAATCTTTCGCCGCCGCTGACATACTGGTGGGCATTTCGGCCGGTGATGAAAATGGGGTGGTCTATGCCTCCCGGCCCCTGGGGCCACATCATGTTGGGTGCGGTCGACCGCCAGATGGTCGATATGGGGACGCAGCTATTTTCCTTCCAATTTATTTTCCACAGCACGTTGTGGCAATAGATTTCGTCCGGCTTGCGAGGATCGATGTAGGCGTACCCGAAATAGGCGCAGGCACCGAAAAACTCCTTGACGAGTTGGCCCGTAACGGTGTTCCACTCGCTGATGCGCTTTGGAGAATCTAGACGCTCCGCCACCCACATGTGGTTGTTGCGGTCGCAGGCGATACCGCCCGGCTCCAGCATTCCGGCAGGGTCATAGGCGCCGATGCGAGGGCGGCCGCCTTCCCTGCCGATGGAGCGCAGATACTTGCCTGATTTATCAAAAACGGAAATATTCTGCAGCCTGCCGCCATTGGCAACGTACACGGCGCCATCAGGTCCAATGGCAATGCCGCGTGGATCATCCAGATGCGAAGCCGCCAATGGTTTCGCTTCGTCCCCACCTAAAGCAAACATTGTGTCGCCGCTAACGGCGAGAAGCACTCCCTCGTTCGTCACGGCTAAATGCCGCGGTTTTTCGAGGGGCCTGGTTCCTTTCAGGTTGCCGCTGACGGCGTCATAAGAGGCAACCAGATCGCGGTCGTGGAAGGAAACGTAAATCGTGTTGGCGTAGTAGGCCACTCCTGTCGCGTCGTTGGTAGTGGCGGTTCCGCCCGGAGGCGGAGCCAGTGATGACTTGCCATTGGCGAAGACGAGTGGCTTGCCATCCGTCAAGTCCAAAGCCGTGACTTCTCCATAAACCGTAAAGACCCGTTTGCCATCAGTTGCCATGGCGGTAGCGCAGCGAAGGTTGCCCCACTTCTTGCGTCCCGCCAAATCCGTGCGGATGATGCCGCTTCCCACTTCCGCAACGTCCCACGACATCATTAAACCGTCGTCGAACGCAATGACCGCTTGTGGCGTTCCGTGATCGCCGCCCCAAGACCCGCTTCCGTCATCGGTCTGATAAGGCGGCTGGCCTGAGTTGTGCGGCGAAAACAGAACTTTCTGGCTAAGGGGTTGATGGTATATGCCCTTCCAAAAGTATGTGCCCGCCGGGAGTAGCTGTCCTTGTCCATCCAACCCGTCCCAAAGTTCTACGTTGCTCCCGGCGCTGCGATTGCCCTGTGGCACCAGAATGCGATGCACGACGTTATCTTTATCCATCAGTTGGATGGTGATTTGGCTGTCTTCGGGCAGGTCGTAGCGGAATTTGAGTGGCAATACGCGCGCGGGTGGCAGGCCTTCCTCAGTCATCTCGCGCGGCAACTTTCCTTTTTTCGAGAACAAAATCTTGCCCCAGCAGGAAGTGTCTTGATAGGGAACGCCGGGACCGTTCATCAGGTCGTAACACCACGCGGAATACCCCGCCGTTTTGAGACCGGTGGGATCGCTGTAATTGAACTGTACGGTGCCGGCCACGATTTGTCCTCCGCTTAGAGGAGCAGGGGCGCCGAGCGTACTCCAGGGTATGGCATATTCAAAGGTATAGCCGCGACCGTCAGCGGCCTTTGCATATTTTGCTGTGAAGAAGTCGGCGGGCACTACGCCGAAGGGGTTCCATTGCTGGCGCACAGGCTTATACATCATGCTGTGAGCTATTTGCAGCACAGGCTCATGCTTGTCGGTGTAGTACCACAGTGTAAGGTGCGTCGGAGCCGGGTTGTCTTTCCCGGTTTGCGCATAGGTAGAAAATGGCAATGGGTAGGGAAGGGTGGGATTAACCGAGATACGAAATTGACAGGCGTCGCCATTCCAACCCTTGTCACCTTCCGCCGCCGGATCGTGGCGGTTCATCATCGGAGTCGTGTCGCGCACCACGGCGCTCAGGTACAGGTTTTTGCTGTCGAACATCACCGCGAACCTGGCGCTCTGCATGTCCGCCGTTTCGGATTGGACAAAAGTCAGGATCTGGCCGGATAAGTCCCAGTCGTTCAAATTGCCGTCGATGGTAACCTTCGCCGGCGCCGGCACGGCGTACATCTTTTTGTGAAGGCCCAGTCCACTGTCGGAAAAGCATGCCGTCGCGGCCAATATAGTTCCGGCGATTGCAGCAAAAGCGGTAACGAAAAAAGTTTTATGTAACGATATCTTCACGAATTTTTCCTCAGGTTTTCGAGATTATTGCTGACGCCTTCTCCAAGGGATCCTTCCGTTCGTTTGCGGGCGCAAGTCCCTCTCTTATCGGCGAAGGAGCGGTTTTGATCTGGTGGAGGGAGTGCCGGTCCCTTGGATGGCGAAGTCGTAGGGTGCGTCGTCACTGTCGCTTACGATACGGATGCGCGCTTTGCGCAGCCCTTTTGCCGACGGTGTGAATTTCACGGTAAAGGTGCCACCGCCCTGTCCCAACGAAGCTCCCGCGTGGGTCGTGACCTTAAAATCAGGCGCCTGCGGGCCACTAATTTTGACAGCAACGTTACCCGTCCCACTAACAGCGCCATCATTGCGTTGTGTGAGGGCGAATGTCCGGCTGGCTTTCGAACCCAAATTAACAGCGCCGAAATCTGTGCCATTGGCGATGTCCGTCGTATTGGTGCCGTCGGGAATAAACAGATTCTCCTTGCCACCGGAAATTTCGAGCCAACCATTCCTGATTGCGGGAATTTCTCCCTCGGGTGGGTCGAAGAAGAAGCCGCTAATGAAACATTGAGTGCGAGGCCCTCCTGCGCAAAAGCAGGAGACCTTCTTATGTCCCTTCAGATTCCACGAGAGATACCTGCCGTTGCGAAAGGGATAGATAGCCCGTGTGTCAAGCACCTTGCCGGTATCGCCATCGGTCACCTGAAACTTGAAGGTGTAGCCTTCGCTGCGCATGTCCACGGTATAAATACTGAACTTGTGCCACTTGCCGTCAGTGAAGTTCAGGTCGAGAGTAAAACGCGATGGATCCGGATTTCCATACCAACATGCATCGATGCGCTGGCCGCCGTCACTCGCCTGTTGTAGAGCGCGCGGATCGGTGGAGTTGGTTTGTGTGACAATCGTCTTTTGCGCCGGGAGCGTCACGGTAACATACTCCGGGTAGCGGTAGGAATTACCGATGATGTGGTAGCCATCGTTGCCGTATTTACCGATCCATGAACCCTGTGAATTGATATCGGAACCGGCGTAGATACTGCCGCCCTCGGCCAACTCTTCGGTAACCTCACAGGTCATAATTTGCGGGTACATTTGTTCCGCCGGAATGGGAGATTTGGGTGTCCAGGGACCCGACCAGGACAGACTAATCCTTCCATTGCCGCCCTTGCCTTTGAAGTAACTGAGCTGGATGGGGTTGTGTTGCCGCATCATTTGGATGGGCGCGGTCGCTTTCTCACTCGCCGCGCCTTTCGCGTACCAGTCGGAAAGCACCAGCGGAGAATTCAGTAGGAAGGGGTCCGCTATCCAGTTCAGCTGCGAGCCATCGTCTGAATCGGCATAGAGTACATAGGGCAGGCCGTCATCGTCGTAGGTAACGTCGTCCACGATGAAGGCGTCGATATATAAGGAGCTAACCTGGTGGCGGCCCATATTAAGGACGGTCACGGTGTGGTCGCCTGGTGCCAGGCCGATTCGCTTGTAAAGAGGCACTTGCCATGTGGTAGTCGCGCTGTAACAGTCTTCCACCTGCGGCTTCTCTCCATCAACGGAAAATGCGGCATTGCCACACCCCGGCCCTTTTAGACCGAGGATGGTAATGCTTGTGCCATTGAATTTGAAGTCCATGCCAAGCCGGGTGGCATTGGTGTAATGCGCCGCGCCGCCATAGGCCGATGCTGTGAACATTACACTTTGGTCCCAACCGGGATAGCGAGGTCCATACGTCGGGACGAGGGTACCACTCCAGCGCACACTGTAATCATCGGCCGAAGTCAGCGCCGTTCCATCCGGCTTTGCGGTGCCCCAATTGAAGTCAATCGGGCCATCCGCACGAGTGGTGCGCAGATCCGTGAAATCGGCATTATCGAAATATCGGGCTGTCAGGCCCTGGCCTACACTGGGGGGGCTGGGCGCGGTAATGGTGAAAGTCCCGCGGGCTCGATGCCATTTGGTCCAACCGGTAACCTGGTAAACGCGTACGCAATTCTCCCAGTTGCCGTAAAAGAATACGTTGTTCGAAGCGTCGGTAAACACCGCGCTATGACAAAATTCTCCGCCGCACTTATAAAGGAAGCGCGGGCTGGCGGTATCGATGCTATCCATGACGCCGCCGACAAAGAGACCATCCTCATCCCAGACATAGGTTTGTGCCAATGAGGGAGTGTGCCACCACCCGCCGTCGTAATCGGTGGCAATGACACAACGGTTTGAGCCGAGGTTCGTCGCCACCTTAGTCGTGCCGGCGATGCTGCGCAGGTTATTGCGGATCTGGCCGTTGTATGATCCCTGCTCGCCAACGTTCCATCTGGGCTTGCCGTCGGAGCTCCATTTCTGCATGAAGGAATCAAACGACTTAGACCAGCCTGCATCGCCCGGATTGAGGGCGCCGTATAGCTCACCGGAGACGGCATCACGATAGAGAAATCCCGCGAAACGCACATCATTGTGGAGGTCGTTACGGTATCGAAGCGGCATCGTTCCCACGTTTAGGCCTGGCGGTGCGGCATAGACCGGGGCTCCCTGGTTATTCCAGCTTACGACGGGAAGTATCCGTAGCGTATGCGGTGTGACGCTGTCATCGGCGTAGCAAAAATTAAAGTCCGCATCGATAAATGGTTGAAAGGCGGCGTGCAGCGAATTCGGGTAAGTCGCAGTTTCTCCGTCATCCTGTAATCCATTACCGTTGCTGTCATTCCACTGCGTAGTCCCGCTCATCAGCGTGACCGGAATGAGCTTGTGGTTGATCGAATCGATCTTCAGGATGGTCGGATATTTTTGCAGCACCAGATACTTGATGCCTGCATGCTGGTAAATGAAGATTTGACCCGTACTATTCCAAATATCTCCCACTTTACCACCGGCCAGACGGGCGTAGCGATAACACGAATGCACCGACCAGGTTTTTTTGGCATAGTCGACGGTTATGCGCATGATGTCCGGATCAACACCATTCGAAGTAACCCAGAGATGCGTGTTGTCGCCCGGTTCGCACGCGATTGCTGGAGCCCAGCGCTGGCCGCCATACCACTCTCTTATTAAGGTGCCGTCGCCGGCAAAATGCGCTGTGCGCCGCGGAGCGGCATAGGCCTCGGCCTCGAAAAAACCGCCGGTCCCGTCCGCGCAAAGGTCGGTAAACCCGGCGAAATTGGCGGCCACGTATAACCCGTCCTGACGTCCGCCGGCCGCGCCATAAGTTTTAGTGGGGGCATTTGCCGGTAAAGGGCCGGCAGTGGAGAAACGTTTTATTTGTGCACTGCCGGCGTCGTACACCAGGAGAGTGCCGTTGGAATTATCGAAATCCACACGACCCGGATTTGTAAGCCCGGTGACAACCTCGCGGAGAACGTGGTTAGATTGGGTTAGGCTGACTACTTTAGTGCCACTGCTAACGAATACAGTACCGTCCTCCCCAACAGTCACGCCTTGCGGGGAGGATATGGTCGCGCTGTCGATGATCTGGCCCGTGGCCGGGTTGTACCAGCGGATCGTGTTTTTGGCGGCGTAAGCAACGACCAGTACGCCACTGCCAATATCCATATCGGTTGCGTCCACGTCCCTGCCGGCATCCCAGCGGACATCAATATTTTTCCCCGGTGCCCCGGTTGCCGAATCCGTGACATACAGAGTTTGCGGATTGACGCAGCCCAGTAAATACATCTTGCCGCCATCCACCGCTATGCTCAGAGCGCCGTCCATGCTCAGCGTCGCAGGCAGCCTCAGGCTCCATAGTCGCTGCGTTCCATCAGGGCTTAGCTTTAGCGCGCAGGTCTCGATGTTTTCCGTCGTAGCGGCTGAGATGTACACGCCGGTTTTGTCGCAGGCTACCGTATAAGGTGCGAGGTGCGAACCAGGGCCGCCGGAGCTGAATATGTCGTCGCCTGGCGGATAATTGGTCCCCACGTTCATAAGGAAGTGAGAAGTAAGGCCGGGAGTCTGTAGCAGCTTCCAGGTATATTTTCCGGCTCCTTGGGGGTTGCCGTCTCGGTCTAACCCGTCCCATATTACGGTATGATCGCCGGCGCTTTGCGGCACCGCGCGCAGGAGCTCGCGTGTCATTGCGCCGGTGGAGTTGTAAACCACCAGCGACACGTTGCCACCACGCGTCAGGTGGTAATTTATGGGGTAAGTGCCGGCCCGCGCCGGCATCGCGAGCAGCAGGAGCAACGCCGGCGCCATCCAGTTGACCAAACGCCACATTTTAATAAGCGAGACTTTGCTCGGATTCACCGTAAGCCGCCGCAGCCGCATGGGTTAAGGAGGCTGTTAACCCGCGTATGCCGGATCGAAACTAATGGACTGTCCCGCTGGAGTGGAGACGATTCCCGTTTGCGGGCTGATCTTGTACCATTTCACATGGCCGTCCACAAAAGCGATGTTCATGCCTTCGAGGTGCCGGGTATACGCGCAAGTGCCGCTGGTTGCCCCAGAGTCGAATCCTGAGGAGAAATCGTTGCACTCCAGTGCGCCGAAGTTGTCCGTAGTCGAGTTGAACATATAGCCGCTTTCGTACCATTCAACGACCTTGCTGACCTGATCGACCTTGGCAATCGAAATCGGCGGAAGGGTGGGAAAATTGGTCTTCATAGGACCAAGTTGCTGGTTCGCACCGTAACTGCTGGTAAAAATCGCGCCGCGCGCATCGCTGGGGCATTTGAATATCTGGGTACTTTTTATATAGGGCTGGGTTGATAAAGGCCAGCTTAAACCCGTGCCGTAGTAGGTCGTTCCAACGGCGCCACATCCATGACCGTTTCCACCCTGCATAGGGAAGAGCTCGTCGTAATCCTGGATATACTGTGTAATTCCAAGAGACATCTGCTTCAAGTTGCTCTGACAACTTGACCGCCGCGCGTTCTCGCGCGCCCTGGCAAACACCGGAAAGAGAATAGCGGCGAGAAGAGCTATAATCGCTATAACAACTAATAGCTCAATCAAGGTGAAACCACGCTTTGAAGTGCGATAGCCTCGCTGTAACAGGAAAGAAAATACCATGATTACCACATCCTTCTGACAAAATTTACGATTGCCGTTCTCGCGTTGATTCGCGCGCGACTAGTTCCACCGGAAATACCTCGTGATGCTGCGGCAGGGGACTGTCCGGGTCGTTTCGATTAATGGTTTCCAACAGCTCGTAAAACACTGACACGGCTCGCCGGCCCATCGCATGGCGGTCGAAACTAACCGAAGTCAGCGTCGGTTCAAATTGATAATCGGGCGACACGTCGTCAAAGCCCGTCACGCTTATGTCTCGCGGCACCTCCAGCCCTGCCGAACGAAGATATTCGATGGCGCCCATGGCGATGGTGTCGTTGTAGCAAACCAGGGCCGTGAAGTCCCGGCTTCGGTTCCACAATATTTGCAATCCGCTACGGCCGGCGTCAGAGGTGGGAACCATCAATGTTGTCTCAATGAGAGTCTCTTGGACCGCCAGCTTATTAGCCCGCAAAGTATCTTTGTAAGCCCGCAGACGGTCCCGCGCGTTGGAATTATCGATGGTTTGCCCAAGGTAGGCGATGCGCCGGTGACCGAGGTCCACCAAATGCTGCGTTGTCAATCGGATACCCCGATAGTCGTCCGTGAGCAGGCTAGACGCATGATCCCGCTGGTTTCCGATAGTCAACAGCGGAATTCTATCTTCGTACAGTCCCAGGTTTCGTTCCGGTGTCGAGACGAGTGCGATGACACCATCCACCCGTCTTTCGCGGATGTAACGCGGCAGGTAATTTTGGCGCATCGCATGAATCGCCACGTCCACGCCCCGGCTGATAGCTTCTTCCTCAATGCCCTGAAAAAGCGGGGTGAAGTAAGGCGCGTTACGCATCAAGCCATCTTCTCCCGCTGCTGTCATCACCGCGATCAAGTCGTGTTGCACCCGCTTCCCGTAGCGGCGCGCAATCAGCGCCCGTGCCTCCTGGTTACTATGCGAGGTGTAACCGTGCTGGCGGGCGGCTTCCTGGACTTTGCGTCGTGTACTCTCTGCCACACGGCTATGGCCCGACAAAGCCTGCCCGACAATCTGCCGCGACAAACCCAGGTGCCTCGCTAATTCTCGTTGCGTAATCGACATAAAGGTTTGGTTGGATAACTTGTCGGCACGTGCTGACAAGCTATCCGCATTTTACTTGGCACCCTATTTCTGTGAGGCTGCCCGCTGTCGGCACGTGCTGACAATACATTATACCCACTTTATGCTAGATTCAAACACTTTTTAAGAGATTGCCGTACCAATTGCATTAATCGGAATTTTCACCCCGTTCTACCGCGGGTATTTCGAGTAAACCCATCAGTGGCCGATGATCCGAAGCCGTCGAATTCACCACACGGCAATTCAAAACCCGCACATCGCGCTTCGTCCAAAAATAATCAATGCGCTCAATAGGAAACCGCGCGGGAAAAGTCGCGCGCGCATCCCACCCGGAAGAGAGGGCGTTGTCGGTGAATTGCCCCGAGAGCCGCCGATACAGCGAGCCGCGCGAGCCAGTGTTGAAATCGCCAGCGATTAAGAAAGGCGTCTTGCAGCGTCTGGCCAAGCGGCGCAGCAACCGGAATTGAGTGGAACGAATGGCGGCGCGTGTTGAAATCTCCCGCGGCCAATTCCATATACGGCCATCAATTGGGTTGGTGAAGTGGGCACAAAAAACCGTGAACGGCTTGCCTCGCACCAGGAGCCGCGCCTCTAATATCCCCGAGCCGTTGTGCGCCCGCAGTGCATGGCGGCGATGATAGGTAACCGGGAATTTCGAAAAAACCACCAATTCGCCATAGCGCGCCTCGTGATAACCGGGAAGACCGCTGCGCAGCGTCGGCATAGGGTCGGAAAAATGTGCCTTTTGCAGCGCCTCCTGAACAAAAAGAATCTCGGGGTTTTGTTCATGGACGGTCGCGAGCACTTTCTCAATACCAAGCGAGCCGATGCGGATGTTGTAAGTCATTACGCGGATCGCCGACGCTGGAACCGGCGCGGCGGCGCGCGGCCAATTCCAGTTGGAGAAGCCAATCACCCACCAAAGCACGACGGCTAATTGAACGCCAAGTAGGCGCCACCGTTTCCTTCTCCAACAGAGAATTGCTAATACAAGAGTGGGCAGAAGAAACAATACCTGCGGCGTAAATGTCAGCAGTGTCGCCGGCCAGAAGACTTCGGGGGTAAAGTTTTCCAGCAACCAGAGCAAGCCGAGGCCGGCGAGATTAACGATGCTCCACGCCAAAAGGCTCTTCGCGATATGAGGTCGCGCTGTAGGGGCGAACCGCTGGTTCGCCCTGTCGCCGGAATTATCCGTCGCTTGCATCGTTTCCCATAACAGTAGTTTCTACAGAAAACGTTTCTTCATTCGCAAAGTCACGATGCACCCTTCAGCAGGAAATTATCGACTTCCTTCCACCACGCGGCATGCGGGTTGAAGTCCAGCGTATTGTGGCCGGCGCTGCCCTGGATCCACAATTTTTTCGGACCGGAATAGCTATCGTGCAATGCCTGTCCGAAACGCGTGGGAACAACGTAATCCTGACCTGCGAGAAGAAACGCTACCGGGCCGGAATAATTCTTGAGGGCGGCCTCGGCCTCATATTTATCCTGCATAACGAGGCGCACCGGAAAGATAGGGAAACGCCCGACCGCGACATCAACGGTGCTGGTGTAGGGCGTCACCAAAAAAATCCCCTTCACTTTGTCCGGATATTTCGAAGCCAATATACACGCCACGCCGGTGCCCAATGATTCACCGGTGATAAAGAGTGGCCGTGCGTCCTGTATCAGCAAATCGCTCATGGCGTCATTACCCGCCGCCAGGATAGAGGTCTCGGTGGGCGAACCAAGACGCGAGCCATAGCCGGGATATTCCAGACAGTAAAAATCCCACGTCTCGCTTTGGCCCCCGGCCAGGCCGTCCATGAAATAGGTGCGAGCCAAGGCACTGCCGCCATTGCCGTGCAAAATCAGCATGCGGTTTTTTGCCGGAACGTTCCCAACCCGTTTCCAGCCGATGAGTTGTCCGGCGCTATCACGCCACGGCAATAGCTTGTGCTGTCCCGCCAAAGCCAGGAACGATTTCTCGTCGCCCGTGTCCGGGTGGTACATGAAAGAGCGCTGCGCGAAAGCCAGGGTGAGAAACCCGGTGAGGTAGGCGGTGAGGAGGCCGATGAGTAGCATGCGTCCCGGGCGTCTGCGAGTTTTTTTTGCGGGATGGTCTGGCATGACTCCAGTTTACGAGGATGACACACCCCGTTACACTGAACCCGCCATGACCAGTCTCGCCACGCCTCGCATCGATTCTCTCTTCAAAGCCGGACGGCCGACGATGTCGTTCGAGTTTTTTCCGCCGAAAAACGAGGAGACGCGCGCCCAACTCATGCAGGCGGTGGAGGATTTGCGGCCGCTGGCGCCGGATTTTGTTTCCATCACCCGCACCGGCGAGGGCACGCAGAGTACGCTGGACCTCACCAGCCAGGTGCAGAATGATCTGGGATTTCGCGCCATGGCGCACCTCACCTGTGCGCACCACACGCGCGAAGAAATGGGGCAGGCGCTGGATACGCTATGGGAGAGCGGCGTTCGCAACGTACTGGCGCTGCGCGGCGATTTGCCCTTTGGCAAGCCGGCCGCCACGGAATTTGGATATGCCAGCGACTTAGTGCCTTTCGTGCGGGACCGCCACGAGTTTTGTATCGGCGTGGCGGGTTATCCGGAAAGCCACCCGCAAAGCCTCAACCCGACGCGCGATATGGAGATGCTCAAAAAGAAGGTGGATGAAGGCGCGCACTTCATCATCACCCAGCTCTTCTTTGACAACGGGGACTTTTTCCGTTGGCGTGACAATGTGCGGGCGATGGGCATCGAGGTGCCTATCGTGGCCGGCATCATGCCGATCCTCAACGTCGCGCAGATCAAGCGGTTCGTTACGATGTGCGGCGCGAAAATACCGCACCCGTTGCTCTTGCAATTGGAAAGCCTGGAAGCTGATCCGCTCGCCGTGCATTCGGCTGGCGTGGAATATGCCTTACGGCAGTGCCAGGAGTTGCTGGCTAATGGCGCCGATGGCTTGCATTTCTATACGCTGAACCGGTCGAAGGCGACGGTGCTTATTGGGCAGGAATTGCAGTTGAAGAAGCCGTGATGCGGCCTAAATAGGTCTCGAAAAGCCGCCATAAATCGCGACAGGTGGGTGCATGGTAGTATAGTACGCGAGAAATCGCGTCAGCCGCTCCATGAACCAGCCCCCCGATCCCCAGGAAACTCCCCCTGTCGAATATTTGCCGGAGTATTCTGAAGAAGCCGAGCGCCCGGCCTCGGCGATGCCGACGGAAGAGCAGCTCCACGAAGAACTGCCCGGTGGCGAGGCCGTTACTCACGACCCTTACTTAGCCCTGCGCTCGCGCAATTATCTGTTGTTTTCGGCTGGTGCGCTGATATCGGGCATCGCCAACCAGATGCAGAATGTGGCGGTGGGATGGGACGTTTATCATCGCGTGCGTGATGTCCCTGGAGGTGGCATCAAGCAGGGCGCTTGGGCGCTGGCGATGGTTGGACTGATCCAGGCGATTCCCGTTATTTTGTTGGCGTTGCCGGCCGGGCAACTGGCCGACCGCTATAACCGCAAGAGCATCGTGATTTGGTCGCAGGCGGCTCTGGCGCTTTGCTGGGCCGGGCTGTATTTTGTTTCGCGGACGCGTGGACCGCTGGAGTACTTTTACATCCTGCTGCTTTTCGACGGGATCGCCAATGCGCTGACCAACCCGGCACGCACCGCGATGATAACGCAACTCGTGCCCATGGAAGCCATTGCCAACGCGACTACCTGGAACAGTACGCGCTGGCAGCTTTCCGCGGTTTTGGGCCCGGCCCTGGGCGGCGCCGCTATCGCCTGGCTGGGCCAACCAGCGCCGGTGTACCTTATTTCCATTGTCGGAGCCGTGTGGTTCGTGATATTCGCAGTGATGCTCAGGCCCAGGCCGCAGGATCGTACCCGTGAGCCTCTGTCGTTCGAGAGCCTGCTCTCCGGCGCGCGTTTCGTGTGGAGTACACCTATTATTCTGGCCACCGTGACGCTGGATATGTTCGCGGTTCTGCTGGGTGGGGCGGTAGCGCTTCTCCCGGTGTACGCCAAGGACGTGCTGCACGTTCCGGCCAGTCATTACGGTTGGATGGTGGCTGCTCCGGCGGTGGGCTCGGTGACGATGGCGTTTGTGCTGGCGCATTTGCCGCCGCTCAAACGCGCCGGCCGCTCCATGCTGTGGGCGGTGATTGGTTTTGGCATCGCGACGATTGTGTTCGGGCTTTCCACCAATTACTGGTTGTCATTGGTTGCCCTGCTGGCGACGGGAGCCTGCGACTCTATTTCGGTGGTCGTGCGCCATACGTTGGTGCAGGTGCTCACCCCGGACAATTTGCGTGGCCGGGTATCGGCGGTGAATTCGGTATTTATCGGCATTTCCAACGAGATGGGCAGTTTTGAATCCGGTGCGCTGGCGCGGTTCGTGGGACCGGTGGCTGCCGTGGTGTACGGCGGCATCGGTACAATACTGGTGACGATGGCGGTGGGCTGGAAGTGGCCGGTGGTGCGGCGTATTGGAACGTTGAAGGATGCGGCGGAGGAATTTGCGCCGAAAGGTTGAAGCCGCGAGACCGCCTATACCTCCAGCGTTTTATGCTAAGATTCTCGCCATGAAAAGAGCGCTGCTCATCCTTCTTGCCGCCGGTACTTTTTGTTCCTTCGCCCACGCCGATGAAGAGGCTGGAGACGGGAAAACCGCGGCCGATACCAACTGGGTGAAGCCGAAAACGGCTGACAATTCCCACTTCCTGAGCTGGGAGCACACCTTGATCACGCGCACGGCGAAAGCCAAGCACGCGGTGGCCAAGCTCAAGATTTATAACAACTGGACGCCGTCGCGGCACCGCATCATGGTCAAGTACAACGTGCTGGGCCTTGGTGCGAAGACGAGTTGGGTGAGCAAGCAGATTGGCCCCTCCTTTTCCATGCCGGACTTCAACCCCGGCCGTTTCCTGGGCAAGGGTGCGGATTACCATCACGGGACGCTTGGTCTCATCAACCGACTGGACGACGACAAGGTGCTGGCATACAGCAGTGAAGCCGGTTCCTATTTTCAGCATCCGCGCACGGCGCTAATGAAGCGCCTGCGTTTCGATCCGTGGAAGAAAGTAGCGCCGGACCTTTCCAAACAGGCGCCGCCGTCGCTGACGCCGGAGCAGCGTGCCCGCCTCGGAAGCGAAGTACGCGCACTGGCAAAACCCTTCATGAAAGATGTCGTGCGCAGTTTCTTTCGCGTCATTGGACAAAAGCGCACCTTCAACGTCGCGGGCGAAAAAATAGAAGCGCAGGGTTATCGCCTGGCGGTGATGTTCAATGCCGGCGACCGTTACAACGGCGCCAAGTGGTTCCGCGTTAATCTGGAGTGGTGGCTGGCGGCTAACAATCCTACGGATGATGTTCGCACCGCCTTTTTGCAGCAAGATCTGGCCGACGTGCACGTTCTGGGCGGTTTTACAACGTCCATGTGGATGAACGAAATGGCGCCGGTCATGTGGCAAACCTTGCCCAAAGAGGTTCACCAGGCCACTGCCACACTGTTTCCTGAGGGGCTGCCGTGGGACGGAGGCAGGCTGCAAACAGCGGGCGTTCCTGTGTATGTGGCCATGACGGTGGTGCCGCCCAAGGGCGAAGCCGACTTCAACGACACGGGCTCCATTCGCGTGGAAATTCAGCTAAACCGCCGCAACACCAACAAGCTTGATCTATCCGTGTTCGATGCCCCGGCTCAATACAAGAAGGAGTCCATTGAGCCGATGCTGAAAGAATACGATGAAGCCGTCGAAGGGATGCAAAGCGCTTTCGATGAGCAGCTCAAACTCTCCGATGCCAGCAGCGCCACGGAAGGTTCCGGCAAACCGCGCTACAGTTGGCGGGCGTTGCGCGAATATCTGAACGCCGTTGCCATGGCCCGTTAAATTCTTTCCTTAAAATCGCCCAGTGCCTCACTCGCGCCCGCCCTCTTCCCTGTTGCTGGCCGTTGCCGCGATTTCGGCGGCGGTGCTGGGTTTTGAGGTGGCCCTCACCCGCGTCTTCGCGGTGCTGCTACGGTACCACTTCGCGTTCTTAGTTATCTCCATCGCGGTTTGCGGCCTTGGTGTCGGCGGCTACGCAGCGTTTTGGCTGCGCCGGCGCGGCCGGGTTTCGTTGCCGGTGGCGGCTTCGTGTTTCGCGCTCACAGCATTGCTGGCACTAATCGGCATGCTCGAAGTTGTGTTCGCCAAATACCCCGATTCCTACTGGCTTGCCGCGGTTTTCGTGCTCGTCCCCTTTTCTTGCGCGGGAGCATTTTTAGCGGAAGCTTTCGCCCGTTGTCCCTCCCACAGTGGTCGTCTTTATGCCTGGGACTTAGCCGGGGCTGCCCTGACGGCCTTTGCTGTTGTGGGCGTATTACAGGTTGTCAGCGCCATCGACGCCTGCGTACTCATGGCGGCGCTGGGGGTAGTGGCGGGTGTACTGGGTTCCGCGACCGAAGAGAGAAGAGGCCAAACGCCGGCTGTGGTAGTGCTGCTTCTTACCATGGGCTGTTTTGCCGCTGATTCGAAGCTGCACTTTCTCGATATTCCGCCGGTGCCACCCGACTATCTCACCGACCCTAAAACCGGCCAGTATGTGCTCGATGAGAAGGGTAAAAAAATTCCCATTCCGGATAATGGCCGAATCCAACCTTTGTTCAATGAATTAGGTACGCCAAACCATTCGTCGACCATTCTGGAAACACGATGGAGCGCGTTCGCGCGAACCGATGTCGTGTTTGATAAAGAACTACCTAACAGCCGTTATCTCTATACCAACGGCAATGTGCCCACCAACATGATGCAGTGGGATGGCAAGCTTTCCAGTGTTGCCCCCATTGCGCAGGAATTTCCTTTGAGTGATTGGGCTTTCGACGTGGCGCCGCTCGGTCAGGCAAAAACCCCCAAGGGCGATGTTTTAGCTATTGGTCCCGGCGGCGGGTTGGATGCACTGATGGCACTGTATCACGGTGCGGCTCATTTTGATGGCGCCGAGATCAATCCCTCCATCGTTCATCTGATGAACGAAGATAAATACGCGAAGTACAACGGCGGAATTTATCGGCGACCTGAGGTAAATATCAAAGTAGCGGACGGCCGCGCTTTTGTGCGTGAAGCGGTTGCCGCGAAAAAGCAGTATGCATTGTTGTTTTCCGCGCTCACCAAAACCGCCACAGCCGGACAGGGCATGGCGCTGCTGGAATCGTTCATCTACACCACGGATGCGTTTTCGGATTACATGGACGCGCTCAGTGATGATGGGCAGATCACAGTCGTTCTTGATAATCCGATTCTCACGGCCCGTTTTTTTGTGACCGCACTGCAGGTGCTTAAGCAGCGGGGTGTTACGGAAAAAGCAGCGATGGACCATATCGCAATCGTCTATTCCCCCATTCCCGGACCGTATGTTTATGCTCTCGTCGTGAAGAAGAAACCTTTCACTCGCGCCCAGACCTTCGACCTGGAAGGAAAAGCGCGGGCACGGCGCCTCGAACCACTGTGGATTCCCAAACAGACAATGACTCCGGCTTTTGGCCCTATGCCACAAATCGCTGAGGGCCAGCTCGATCTCGATGGCTACATAAGTTGGTGGCTCGATACTTCGAATACGAACGCCGAAACGCCTTTAGACCTTTCACCCTGTCCGGATGACCGGCCCTTTGTGCTGGACAATACTCTGGGCGTTCTTCCGATGTTCAAGCAGCTCACAATTTTCGCGCTGGCGCTGGCGCTTGTTCTGCTTGCCGTTTCTTGGCAAATGGAGCGCAAGCCATTGATGGCAGGAAACGAACTAACGCCCCTTTCGATTTTCAACCCGCAGTCCGCCGTCTATGTTCTGTACTTCCTGGCGCTGGGCGTGGGTTTTATGTTGGTAGAAATTCCGCTAACGCAAAAATTGATCCTGCCACTCGGTTACCCGACGCTGGCGCTGACCGTTATTTTGTTTTCCATCCTACTGGGTGGCGGTGCGGGCTCATGGTTTTCGCAGCGCCATGAAGGCGAAAAAGTGCGTAGTTGGGCGGTGGCCTGTGCGCTGGGTGTAGCGATCTATACGGCCGGTTTGTCGTTGACCTTACCGTTCATCGCCAATGTGATGTTGCCTCTCGACCTGCCGGTGCGTTGCGTATTGGCGGTTCTGTTGTTGCTGCCGCTGGGCTTCTTGTTGGGCACGCCGTTCCCTTCCGGTATGCGGCTTTTCTCCGCTTCTTTCGGTGACGGAAAAATCCCGCTCATCTGGGGGCTCAACGGTGTGGCGTCGGTTGTGGGTTCACTGCTGGCGGCTATGGGCGCCAAGATGCTGGGCTTTGGCGCGATGCTCAGTATCGGCGCGTTGATTTATATCCTCGCGGCTGGGTTATTGAGGGCGGGGCACAACCAGCAATCGGCGATTTCAATCTCGCCGGATGCCGAGTAAAGCAAATACTGTCACTCGGCTTCTGCGGCGATTAGGCTATAGAAATTTCGCTTCCCCCAGGCCAACAAACAAAAAACGGCTGCAACCAAAAGGGTGCAGCCGTTTTTGAAACTGGGTTCTAAATTAGTCGTCCGCGCCGCCGTCTCGTGGGCCGGGTTTTGGCGTGGGGTCGGGTTTGGGCTTCTTATCGCGGGAGCTGTGGGAATCGCCGTCGTCGAAGCTGTCGGAAGTCTGGCTGGAATCTCCGGAACGCCTGCCGTGATCGCCACGGTCACTACCATGATCGCCATGTGCCCACGCCGGCAGCATGAGGCCGAAGCAAAAGGCAGTCAGTATTAACGCCAGCAAGGCGGTTCGCAAACAGTTCATCAAAGTCTTCATGGTACGTCACTTCCCGAAAAACATCCCTCGAATTTGGCTTCAGTATGGTTCAACTACTGATTTTATGCCTCATCTGACGCACTGTGACTCGGGTTGTTTATAAATATTTCGGCGTTCTGTTCTTATTTTAGCTCTATTTGCTCATCAAGCGCGGCAAGGCTCCCCGGTAAGCCCATTCCAGCTCGTTTACGGCCGACGAGATGATAACGGTGAGCGCTGGCGCCGGCGAGTGCATGACGAGGCGGTCGCCTCCGACCTGGCCCAGGGCCTGGACCGGGACGTTGACCAGGGCGCCCATCTGCTGCAGGGTCGGAAGGTGCTCGGGTGCCACGGTCAGAATGACGCGGGACTGGGTTTCACCGAACATGACGGCATCCGGCCGGACGGTTTCGGACTCACTGGCGCGCTCGACGATGGCGCCGCTTATCTCCAGGTTAGCGCCGACTTTCCCGGCGATGCAGCACTCGGCCAGCGCCACGGCGAGGCCGCCTTCGGCGACGTCGTGGGCGGATTTCACCATGTTGCGCCGGATGGCGGCCAATACCAGTCGCTGCACGTCCAACTCGAGATTGATATCCAGCATCGGCGGGCGACCCGCTTCCACATTATGGCAAGTAGCCAGGTATTCGCTGCCGCCGAGCTCATTGCGGCATTTGCCGAGCAGCACGACGATATCGCCGCGGTCTCGGAAGGCCATGCCGGTGTGCTGTTCGACGTTGTCCAGCACGCCGACCATGCCGATGAGCGGCGAGGGGTGAATGGTGGATTCCGGCGTCTCGTTGTAGAAGGAGACGTTGCCCGAAACCACCGGCAGGCGGAAGGCTTTGCAGGCTTCAACGATGCCTTCGATGGCGCGGGTGAACTGCCAGAAACGATCCGGTTTGTCCGGGTTGCCAAAGCAGAGGCAGTCCGTGACGCCAGCCGGCTCGGCGCCCACACACACCAGGTTGCGGGCGGCTTCGGCGATGGCGATTTGGGCGCCGACGAAGGGATCGAGGTAGCAATAACGCGAGTTGCAATCCGCGGTGACGGCGATGCCCTTGCCGGTTTTCGATTCCTTGATGCGCAGCACGGCGGCGTCGCCGGCGCCGGGGCGGACCACGGTGTTGGTCTGCACCAAATGGTCGTATTGCGAGAAGACCCATTCCTTGCTGGCGATGTTGGGCGCTTGCAGAAGTCGCATCAAGATTTCGGAATAGGATTGAGGCAGCGGGATCGTACCGAAATCGAACACCTGTTTGTTGGCCAAATATTCCGGCTCAACTGAAGGGAGCTTGTAGAGCGGCGCATCGGCCAGGCTTTTGGCGGTCATTTTGCCGACGACTTCGCCGCCCCGCTTGATGGTGAGCACGCCGTCTTCGGTGACCTGGCCCAGCCGCGCGGCGTGGAGGCCCCATTTCTGGAAGACGGCGGCGACTTCGTCTTCTCGACCGGTGGCGACCACAGCCAGCATGCGCTCTTGCGACTCGCTCATCATGATCTCGAAGGCTTCCATATCCGCTTCGCGCAGCGGCACCATGTCGAGATCGATCTCCATGCCGACGTTGCCTTCGGCACTCATTTCCGCGGTGGTGCAGGTGAGGCCCGCTGCTCCCATGTCCTTCATACCGACGATGGCGCCGGTTTTGAGGGCTTCCAGGCACGCTTCAATGAGGCACTTTTCCGAGAACGGGTCGCCGACCTGCACGGTGGGGCGCGCGGTTTTGTCGGTGATTTCCGCGGAAGCCAGAATCGAGCAGCCGCCGATACCGTCGCGGCCGGTGGCGTTGCCGAAATACATCACCGAATTGCCCGGGCCGGATGCCGCGCCCTTGGCGATTTCATCGGTCTTGACCACGCCCACGGCCATGGCGCCGACCAGGCAGTTGCCCTTGTAGCAGTCGTTGAACCCGACTTCGCCGGCGACGGTGGGCACACCGATGGAGTTCCCATACCAGGAGATGCCCTCCACCACGCCGCCCAGCAGGTAGCGCGCCTTAGGATCTTCCAGACTGCCGAAACGCAGCGAGTTGAGGCAGGCGATGGGGCGCGCGCCGACGGTGAAGATGTCGCGCACGCAGCCGCCGATGCCGGTGGCCGCGCCCTGACGGGGCTCGATTTGCGAAGGGTGGTTGTGCGACTCCATCTTGAAGACGATGGTGAGGCCCGGCTCGATCTCAATGCCGCCTGTATCCGCGCCGGAAACCGAGGCGTAGTGCCCCTGCTTGGGCAAGGTTTTGAGCAGCGCGCGCGAGCGTGGATAGCCGCAATGCTCGCTCCACTCCACGGAGTACATGGCGAGCTCGGTCGCGGTGGGTTCGCGTCCGAGGATGTCGAGGACTTTTTGGTATTCCAACTCGGTCATGCCGAGGGCTTTGGCTTTTTCTAGCATTTTTTGTCTTTGATTTTCACCGCAGAGACGCGAAGACGCAGAGGATTAATTTGTCCAGGCTTTAATTGACCAAGGTCAGTTTACCTCACACCAAACCAGGCCTTGGTCTCGGGCTTGAACCATTGCGAAAAAATGATGCAATGGATAATTGTAAAGAGTGGAAATCCCCAGACCGCCCAGGCGGAAATAAAAACTTGCACCCACCACGCAACCGCCGCTCCGCGCCTTAGACTGAATATGTGCCAGGCATGAAACAGGGAGATGCCTGCATAAAACGGAATGGCGACGTGTTTGAGCTCATCACTAATATCAATCACTCCGCAGACCAGAAGCAAAACGCCCACCGTTACCACAAATGCGACGAAACAACTGAAATAATAGGCCCACAGCCTAATGACATCCGGGGCCGAGTTCCAATGTCGCGCCTTTGGTGTTGCGTCGCTGGGAATTGGGTGGGGTGCTTCATCCACTGCCTGCTCTGGTAGGGGCGGTTGCATTGCCGTTACTTGGGATCAATCCCCGCCATCTCGCAAATAATCTTCCACTGTTCCTCATTCACAGGTACAACCGACAGCCGGCCCAGTCGCACTAAGTCCCAGTCCTTCAGTTTCGGCTCGGCTTTCACCTGCGCCAGCGTTACCGGATTTTTCAATTTCTTGTGAGCCTTCACATCACACACGGCCAGCTTGGGGTCCTCGTGTTCAGGGTTGACGTAGTAGCCCTTGGTCACCTTGGCAATGCCGACCCACTGGCGCTCGTCGCCGGTGTGGTAAATGAGCGCGGTATCGCCTTTCTTGATGGTGCGGATATGCATGAGAGCGGTGTTGTTGGTAACACCATCCCACATGGTTTCCTTGTCACGGACCAGGTCGTCGTAGGAATAAACGGAAGGTTCGGTTTTCAAAAGCCAAATCGCCATGGGTTCCTCTCACAGAAATGGATTATGCGGCAGGAAAGTGGAGTACTGGAGTGATGGAGTATTGGATCAGTCTTCCGTAACCATCAACACTCCAGCTCTCCATTACCCCTGTCGTCACACCCCCAACAAACCGCTCGTGGCGGTGTGGGGGCGGTTGGTATCGAATTCTTCCAGCAGGGCCTGAAACAGCAGCAGACCGTCGGTGTTGCCCAGGGCGGCTTCGGCGCAGGCTTCGGGATGGGGCATCAGCCCGAAAATAGTGCCGGTATCGTTCATCACCCCGGCGATGTTGCTGGCGCTGCCGTTGGGGTTGGATTCCGGCGTAACGAATCCGTTAGGGTCGCAGTAGCGTAACAGGATCTGCCCGTTGGCTTCCATGGCGGCCAGCGTGTCGTCGTCGGCGTAATAATTGCCTTCACCGTGGCGGATGGGCATCTTCAGCACCTGACCGGTGTCCGTGTGGTGCAAGAAGCGGTTGTTGTTCGCTTCGACGCGCAGATAGACATCGCGGCAAATGAAGTGTTGGCCCAGGTTGCGGCGCAGCGCGCCCGGCAAAAGGCCGGCTTCGCAGAGAATTTGAAAACCATTGCAGATGCCCAGGACCGGCTTGCCCAGAGCTGAGAAGGCGGACACGGAATCCATTACAGGTGAAAAGCGCGCTACAGCCCCGGTGCGCAGGTAGTCGCCGTGAGCGAATCCACCCGGCAGTAGCAGCGCGTCGAATGGGCTGAGGTCGATTTCCTCATGCCACACCAGCGCGCCGGTATGCCCGAGAACCTTCTCTACGACATGCAGGCAGTCGAGCTCACAGTTGGTGCCGGGAAATTGGATGATGCCGAAATGCATTGTAAGGTGGAGTGATCTTAGATTTTAGATCTTTGATCTTGGGGTAGACGCCGGATATCTTTATGTAGGCGGGCGGGTGAAAACCCAGGGCACCAGCGAGTTGGCTTCGCCGAGTTGGTTGAGGCGTTCTTCGTTGGGATAGGTATCGAGGCTAGGGCCGGAATCGAGAACTTCGCCTCCCACGCACAGTATCCAGTCGGCCTGGCGCTCGTTGAGTTGGCCCATGATCCAGGCGCCGTGTTTCTGCCAGGCCATGGAGCGCAGCGACAGCTTCTCTTCCATGGGCAGGGAGCGGTAGTCGTTGAAATCCAGCGCGAAGGGTTCGTTAATGGAAACGCCGCCGGGGGTTTTGGGGTCGGAGGCCGGCGGAGTCATCGCCGAAGCCCGCGAAGTGGGACGCATGCGAGACGCAACAGGCCGGGGCGTGATGGGCGAGGCGGCCTCCGGCACTTCGCCTTCGAAAGCGATGTCGTAATTCTCAATCACCGGGTTGGCCAACAACTGCTGGCACATCAGATCCAGGCGGTGCTGCATCTCGTCGGAGGCAAGGCTCTCATCCAGTTGCAGGGTGATGTATTTGCCGATACGCACCTCCTGCACAGCGCCGTGCCCCAACTGGTGCAACGCGCGTCGCACAGTGGAACCTTGGGCGTCATAGAGGCCTTGTTTGAGGGTGATGTGTATGTGTGCCGTAGGCATTAGCTTGGTGGTGGAGTTGGGTTAGTGGTGAGTTGGTTGGCTTTCGAAAAATCTGTCTCTTGGTGGCGATGGCGCAATTCAAAACCACTCACCACCCACCAATTAAATTCCAACCCGCTCGTAAATTCGCTGTACGTTGCGAATGTGATATTTGGGGTCGAAGCAGGCATCCAGCTCTTCACGGGAAAGTAGGCCGGTGACCTGCGCATCTTTATCGAGCAGCTCACGGAAGCTGATTTCCTCGGTCCAGGCCTGCATGGCGTTGGCCTGCGCGATTTTGTAGGCGTCCTCGCGCAACATACCTTTTTCAATTAGCGCCAGCATGACCTGCTGCGAATGAATCACGCCGAACGTCTTCCCCAAATTGCGCGCCATGCGCTGCTCATAGACCCCTAAATTCTTCACGACACGGGTGAATTGGCGCAGGCAATAGTGTACTAAAATCGAGGAATCGGCTAAGACAACGCGCTCCGGGCCGGAGTTGGCCAAATCTCGCTCATGCCAGGTAAGTATGTTCTCCAAACCGACGATGGCGTTGGTGCGCACGACACGCGCCAGGCCGGAAATGCGCTCGCAGGTGATGGGGTTGCGCTTGTGTGGCATGGCCGAGCTGCCGCGCTGGCCCTTGGCGAAGCTTTCTTCCACTTCCAGGATTTCCGTGCGCTGCAGGTTGCGGATTTCGGTGGCCCATTTCTCCAGTGAAGCGGCCAAAATGGCCAGGGCGCAGAGGTATTCGGCGTGACGGTCGCGTTGCAGGATTTGAGTGGAAGCCTTGGAGGCCTGCAGGCCGAGGCTTTCGCAGACCAAATCTTCCACTTTGGGGTCAATATTGGCATAAGTTCCGACCGCGCCGGAGATTTTGCCCCATTTGACGCTTTCCTTCGCGGTTTGCACTCGGGCCATGCCGCGACGCAATTCCTCGATCCACACACACAGCTTGGTGGCAAAGGTGATGGGCTCGGCATGGACACCGTGGGTGCGGCCCATCATCAGGGTTTCTTTGTGCTGCGCGGCGAGCTCGATCATGGCAGATTCGAGTTCGGCGGCGCCTTCCAGGATGAGGTCGCTGGCCTTACCCAGCACCAGGCCGAGCGCCGTGTCCTCAATGTCGTAAGAAGTGACGCCCAGGTGCACGTATTTGGCGTCGTCGCCCATGTTTTCGGTGAGGGTTTTGAGGAAGGCAATGAGGTCGTGCTGCGTCTCGGCCTCGATTTCCGCGACACGCGCCACGAACTTTTCGTCGACATGTTCGGGCGCCGCGGCGCGGATGCGCTTGGCCGCATCCCCGGGAATCTGGCCGATTTCGGCCAGCGCGTCGCAAACCGCAAGCTCGACCAGCATCCAGTGTTCATAACGCGCGGCCAGCTCGAACAAGCCGGCCATTTCGGGGGTGCAATAACGAGAAATCATCAGAAATTGGAGTAAAAAATGCCTCGGAGATTTTAGCGGCTTTGGGTGGGTGGGGCAACGCCAGGCGGCCTATGGCCGCGGCCTTGGGTCTTAGATTGCGCTTCACGCCTTCAGGATCTTTGAATGGGCGGCTTTGCCGGCCGGGTGGAGTGGCAGTAGAACTATCGTTTGGATATTGCGTTGCTCGGTGTAAAATGCATGACGCCTTTAAGTCTATATGCAAACTTCCCTACCCACAGTTACCCTCGGTCGCACCAACCTTTCCGTCACAAAACTTGGTTATGGCGCCATGGAGCTGCGCGGCCCGCGCGCCTGGGGCGGACGGCCCATTGACGACAACGCCGCCGCCAATGTCCTGAACACGGTACTGGATGCCGGCATTACCTTCATCGATACCGCTAACGATTACGGGCGCAGTGAAGAATTTATCGGCCGCCACCTTGCGCACCGGCGCGGTGAATTTATCCTGGCGACCAAGTGCGGCTGCACGGTGGTTGAACGGGACGAACACACCGACGATAACCCGCATGTATGGACACGGGAGAACCTGTTTCGCGGTTTGCACGAAAGCCTGGAGCGGCTGAAGACGGATTATGTGGATGTGATGCAGCTTCACAACCCGAGTGTTGAGGAGTGCGAGACCGGCCAGCTTGTTGAGGCGCTGAATGAAATGAAAGAGCAGGGTAAGGTGCGGTGGATCGGGATTTCTTCGACGGTCCCGCACCTGGAAACTTTCATTAATTCGGGCGCGTTCGACACCTTTCAGATTCCGTATTCGGCTTTAGAAAGGCTGCACGAGCCGTTTATTCAAAAAGCGGCGGATGCGGGGGCAGGCGTCATCGTGCGTGGTGGTGTGGCGCGGGGCGAGCCGGGGCAGGGAATGGGCAGCAGGAACCAGTGGGAGCTATGGGAAAAGGCGAAGCTGGATGAACTACTGGGTGAAGGCGAAGACCGCACGGCTTTTCTGCTGCGTTACACCATCAGCCATCCCGGAATGAGCACTACCATCGTCGGCACCGCGAATGCCGAGCATGTGAAGGCCAATGCGCAGGCCGCCGCGCGTGGGCCGCTGCCGCCGGATGTTTACGCGGAAGCGAAACAGCGTTTGGAACGCGCGTCGCGCGTGGGCGTGGTAGGAAAATTGCGCTCGAAGGTTTCTTCGTTAAAACGACGGCTTACTTCGTAAGATCAGGGCGCACAGCCGTGCGCCCTACAAATTTACTAACCCAATCATCATGAGCACACTCCCTTCAACAACTCTTGGACGTACCAATCTTCACGTCACCAAACTGGGCTACGGCGCTATGGAAGTGCGCGGGCCGCGCATCTGGGGCGGGCGCCCGGTGGAGGATAGCGAAGCCGAAAGCATCCTCAACGCGGTGCTGGATGCCGGCATTACTTTCATCGACACCGCCAACGATTACGGGCGCAGCGAAGAATATATCGGGCGCTTCCTTTCGCATCGGCGCGGTGAATTTGTGTTGGCGACCAAGTGCGGTTGCACGGTGGTGCACAAGGACGAGCACACCGACGAAACGCCGCATGTGTGGACGCGCGAGAATTTGTTTCGCGGTTTGCACGAAAGCTTGGAGCGCATGAAGACGGACTACATCGACGTCATGCAGCTTCATAACCCCAGCGTGGAGCAGTGCGAAGAAGGGAATTTGGTGGACGCGCTGAACGAAATGAAAGCGCAGGGCAAGGTGCGCTGGATCGGCATTTCCTCCACGTCACCGCACCTGGAGACATACATCGGCTGGGGTGTGTTCGATACTTTTCAGATTCCCTATTCCGCACTGGAGCGCCATCACGAGGCATTGATCCAGACAGCGGCCGATGGCGGCGCGGGAGTCATCGTGCGCGGCGGCGTGGCGCGCGGCGAGCCCGGTGAAGGGCTGGGCAGTGAAGATCGCTGGGCGGTGTGGGAAAAAGCCAACATGGATGAATTGCTGGAAGAAGGCGAAACCCGCACCGGGTTTTTGCTGCGCTTTACGAATAGCCATCCGGGCATGAGTACGAATATTGTGGGAACGAAAAGCCATGAGCATTTGAAGATGAATGTGGAAGCGGCAGCGCAGGGCGATTTGGCGGCGGATGTTTATGCGGAGGCGAAGAAGAGGTTGGATGGGGTTGCTGGATAGGAATGGAACGCTAACTTCGTTCGCGAATTTCATCGCGGGAACGTCGCTATCTACTTGAAAAAACAGATGCACACGGATTTCGCGGATAGTGAATCCGCGCCGCAGATCAGGCATCTATAGAAATAACCACTTCCTCCGGTAATTCGTGCTTCGGTAATTCGTGGAGATTTTCGTTTGGCATCCTTTCCGCCGGGGGGAGCCAACTTCCAACCAGCCAAAAACTCACTGTCCCGGAAATGAAGCCGATGGTGAGCCCTGTGAGAGTGCCGTCGTATCCGGAGTGTCGAATGCTCTCAAACCACGAAGGCAGTTCGGGGTGTTGCCGGCTGAAGAGGTCGTACCCGGTATAAGCTCCTAAAATCGCTCCTGTCACGGCGCCTATCGGCCAACAAAAAACCGCGCGGTAGATAGCCGGCAGGGTTGCGTTTTGGTCCGGGTGGTGAACCACCGTCCAGGAGCCGAGGATGAGAAGACAAAGCATGCCAAGCAGGGCAAGCCACCATACTTCGAAGTACAAACCCATTGCACCCACGAACGGGATGAAGGCCGGCCACAGGCCGCCCGTCAGTGTTTTGGAAACGGCGGGTTTTGCGTTGTTATCGTCCGGGTTGGTCATGATGTGCGCGCCGCGCCGCGCCACAGCCTTTGCCTTGGCCACCATGACGACAGCATACAAAATTCTCGTTTAGGGAAAGTGTCCCCGCCCATTCGGGTTTTCACCGCTGCGAGATAATGGTCTGGAAATAGCTACCAGACGAAACGATATGGACCCGTTCAATGCCATAGCCGGTGGTTCGGTTATCCTGGCTCTTTTCGCCAGCGCGTTAACATTTTTCTTGCCGCTGGCTGTGTTGGCTATCTTCGCCATCGTAATGATCAAGCGAAGCAAGCAGGTTGATGTTGTCAGAGCTGAAGCCGCCGCCTGGCCGACGGTGACCGGAACTGTCCTCATCTCCACCACACAAGTGCGCCGCATCGGTAAAAGCCGCAGCTTGATTCCGGTGGTTGTCTATCAATATGAAGTGGCCGGCATCGCCTATCAGGGAAAGATTATTCGCGCCGGAGACCAATACGGCACCGTACGTTTCAGTGGTGACGCGGAAGCGACGATAGCGCGTTATCCGGCCGGGTCTTTGGTGAGCGTTCGCTATAATCCCGTAGACCCGGCGGATGCGGTGTTGGAGGTTTGAATCGGCAGAATCGAATGGTCACAGACTTTGCTCCGCCACCATATCAGCATCCATCCCGTCAGGGCGAGGCCGATGCCTGCTACTGCGCCACCGGCCATCCATCCCACCAAGATTCCCAGTGCGCCAAATCCATTGTCTTCGCCGTCCGCACCTGTGAAGGCGGGATTGGTGCAAAACCAAAGACAGCTCCAGAATCCGGCGAAGGCGCCCAGCGCGGACCATACGAGGCAACTGCCCAGCACGACAATGGCGATAACGGACTTTCGCTGCCAGCCTGTTGGGGAGAGGATGAATTTAAGCAAGTTCGCCTACACTTTTTTCGAATATTTGATGATGCGGAAAGAATGGGCTGTTGGCTTCAGTTAAAGCCGGGAGGATCATTTTTATTTTGAGGTTGCGACGGAGGACGGACATGGCGGCGAAGCTCCTTGTCGGTCGTTATGCTTCGCATTGTAGTGCGATGAGCCAGCCGAACGCGACGGCTTAAGGAGAAGAAACCTGGCACCCGGGTGCGTAAGACCAAGGTTGCTCTCCCAGATTTTTGTTTCAAGATATCAGGCAAGAAATCAAGAAACCAACGGTGAGAGGGTAATTTGAGCTCAAGAAACCAAGAAACCAAGAAATCAGGGGGTGGGTATTGCTGTTGTGAATTTAGTCTGGGACGTGGGATGCTGGCGTGGTTCTAGGGCACCGGTGGCTGGAATTGCCGCCGGTTAGGATGTCAAGGTGCGGGTGTTGAATATATTATACAATAGTTGTAGTCTTTAGTCAATACTTTCTTGCTGAGACAAAGCTCGCTGACAGCCTCAGTCTTCCAAACGGATGACGCGAGTTCTGGGGCCATATCACCTATCAGGGAGAACCATTCTCGCCGGAGATCAATATGGCAAAGTGCGTTTTAGTGGCGATGGGGAAAAAGGCGGCGGCGCGTTATCCCGTTGGGTCTTTGGTGAGTGTCCACTATAATCCCGTGGAGCCGGCGGATGCGATTTTGGAGGTTTGAGAATTTAATTCGAAACTGGTATATCTTACTTGGGTAGTGAGTAACTCATTGTACGGCGCTCCTATGCTATGGACTTCCGTCGGAGGGAGGTTTGATATGAAAAAAAAGAAGAGTAGTGCAGTTGAACGTGCTGGTGTAAATTATGTGCGTTCAGTTGTGGAACAGGCTAACTGCATTTTTCACGAAATTGAAACCAGAAATGATTTTGGTAATGATGCCTTTTTAGAATTAGTTGATGGAGAAGACGTCCGTGGGATTTGCTTAGCCCTCCAAATCAAATCAGGTCCTTCTTTTAAGACGACCCAAGGGTATAAATTTCCTGCGGACAAAAAACACTTTGAGTATTGGGCGAAACACACACTTCCTGTCATAGGAATCGTTTATGACCCGTCAAAAACCTGTGCATGTTGGATAAATGTGACCAAACGCTTAAAAGCTGACCCTTCCTGGCAAGCGGAGGGTCCATATGTCATTAACTTTAAAGAAACTGAAATTAATAGGTTTGATCATGATGGATTCTCTAACCTTTTTGTGCCAAATTTTTTGAATAAACCAATTGTGTTGGATATTGAGCGTTCAAAGAGACTTGCCCTTGACTCCTCTTACGAATTGCAATCAATGGGCATAGACTCGCTGTTCAATGGTTATCGAAACGAGATTGCGACATGGGAATTTCTAATAAATTTGTTCAAATCAAGGAGTTTAAATCAAATCGAGCCGCGTCTCGTTTATTTGCTATCTTTACTGCCGGGTCATCCAGATGTTTTTTGGCACCAAGGCAATACTATAGATACAAATATTAGGCACCATGCACGGGAATTATTATCCGAGTTTGGGTTGTCAGAAGTCCTGAAAACTACTGCAGCTTGTAGACGAGAATGAATTCCAGCGCGGTGTTATTGGGCAATGTATTGACGCAATCGTATACATCATCAAAGATAAAGATGATTTTCTTAAGAAAATAATTGCGAGTTCTGAATTGGATCTGGCGGTCCGGGAAAGGGCTCTACTGCTTTTGGTTTCTTATTGTCAAGAGTGTGTATTGGATTTGCTTTTGTATTTGTCTGGTCAGCAGGGTGAATTAGCTCCAAGTGCAAAAATTTATGCTGACCATATTGGCAAACACGGGTTTATGTATATGTATTAGTGCATTTTTAATTGCCAAATCAAATTCAAGCTAGTTCGACGTTATCACACTCACCGGCATCCAACATCCCGCCGATAATCCACCTCCTCAAACGGGATATATTCCACCGTCCGGTAACGATCCTCCCGCGCGCGCAGGAAGCTATCGCCGAGAGTGGTGATTCAGGCAATTTCAGCCGTCGTCGGTGCCGCAGATTTTGATGTCGCTGTTATGTTCGAGACGCGATAAATCGCCGTCTCTACGGCCCAGCCCGTTGTTGGGAATTGGGGTGAATCCGATTACGTGGCCCGCTGCTTGTACCCTTGGATAGCTATGTCGCCCAAGGGCACTTGGACCATGGTCGGCTGATAACAAAAAACCGGCCACCGCTGATAAACCAGCGCGGTCGATAGTGGAACCGTTGACTCCTACTTCTTTATCTTAGCCGCCGCGCGCTCGGCTTCGGCGGCGGTTTTCTTCTTTTGAACGTCGTTGGACTTCGCCTGTTTTTGGTTCTTCTGCTTGTTGTTTGATTTTGGTGACTTGTCGCCCATGGTGAGGCTCCTTTTGGTTTATCTATTAGATGCGAGATAAACGCGTTAGTGAGTATATTCCCCACAAGAATGAGGCGCATGGTGCGGTGCGGCTGGGCGCAGGTTGCCAGAGTGAGCTACACACACCGCCAGCCAATATCCCGCCGAAAATACGCCGCTTCAAACTGGATATATTCCACCGCCTGGTAACAATTCTCCCGCGCATGCAGGAAGTTATCGCCCAGCGCCGTCACACCTAAAACCCGCCCGCCGCTGGTGACGATTTCGCCGTCCTGTAATTTCGTGCCCGCGTGGAAGACGGTGGCGCCGGTGGCTTGCGCTTCTTCAATGCCGCTGATGACGTCGCCTTTGCGGTAGTCGCTGGACGGGTAGCCGCCCGCTGAAAGAACTACACACACCGCCGCCTGCTGGGACCATTCGCAGGGGACTGCGGATAGCGGCGTATCGCTGCCCTGTGCGCAGGCCATGAGCAGCGGCAGCAGGTCGCTTTGCAGGCGCGGCAGAATCACCTGGGTTTCGGGGTCGCCGAAGCGGCAGTTGTATTCCACGATTTTCGGGCCTTGCGCGGTGAGCATCAGCCCGGCGTATAAGGCGCCGCGATAGGTGATGCCCTCGCTTTTCAAAGCTTCGAGTGTCGCTTTGAGAATCTGCTCGGCGATCTCTGAACACATTTCGTCCGGGCACACCGGCACCGGCGAATAGCAGCCCATGCCGCCGGTGTTGAGGCCGGTATCACCTTCACCGATGCGTTTGTGGTCTTGAGCCGGGACCATGGAGACCAGGGTTTCGCCATCGGTGAGGGCGATGAGCGAGACCTCCTCGCCGGCCATGCACTCTTCGATAAGCAGGCGCGGCGTGCTTTTGGTCTGCATGGCGAAGAGGCCTTCCACGGCGTGCTCGGCTTCGCGGCAGGTGGGCGCGACAATGACACCCTTGCCGGCGGCCAGGCCGTCGGCTTTGAGGACGACGGGCTCGTCCGGTTGCGCGCGCAGGTATTCGATGGCGGAAGGGGCGTCATCGAACCAGGCGGCGGCGGCGGTGGGGATGTTGTACTTTTGCAGCAGGGACTTGCAGAAAATCTTGGAAGCTTCAAGCTGCGCGGCGGCGGCGCTGGGGCCGAAGGCGCGGATGCCGGCTTCCTGCAGGCGATCCACCAGGCCATTGGCCAGCGGTTCTTCCGGACCGACGACGACGAAATCCGCGCCGATCTGCTGAGCCAACGCCACCGGCTCGCCGTCCAGGCACTGCGCGATTTTGCTGATGCCGGCATTACCCGGTGAGCAGAACAACTCGGAAACCAGAGGGCTTTGTTGCAGTTTCCAGCAAAGGGCGTGTTCGCGCCCACCGCTGCCTATTACGAGGATTTTCATACTTTGTATTTAACCGCAGAGACGCGGAGACGCAGAGAAAGGCTTGAAGAGAGAGGATAGAAGATAGAGGATCGCTTGGCTATTCTAAATTCAATCCTCAATCTTCGATTCTCGAATCGATTGCGGCTCTGCGGCTATTACGCTATCCGTAATATTCCGGTTCCGCCAGGTTGGTGAAACGGGCGTGTTCGGGTTGGAAGCCGAGGCGGATGGTGCCGGTGGGGCCGTTGCGCTGTTTGCCGATGATGATTTCAGCGATGCCTTCATCCGGATCGGGCTCGGAAGGCAGGCTGGTTTCTTTGCTGCCGTCTTTCTTGAAGATTTTGTTCTTGTAGTAGGACGGACGGTAGATGAAAGCCACCACATCGGCTTCGGCCTCAATGGAGCCGGATTCGCGCAGGTCCGAAAGAATGGGGCGCTTGTCCTCGCGTTGTTCCACGGCACGGGAAAGCTGTGATAGCGCGATGAGAGGACATTTCAGCTCGCGGGCCATGCTCTTGAAGCTGCGCGCGATTTCGGAGATTTCCTGCACCCGGTTCTCGCTCTTGCCGCCGTGGTGGGCGAGCTGCAAATAATCCACTACGATAAGGCCAAGCTGGCCGTGCTCGGCGGTCAGGCGGCGCGCCTTGGCGCGCATTTCGAAGGTGCTGGCGCCTGGGGTATCGTCAATGAAAATCGGCGCCTGGTAGAGCTTGTTGACGGCATCGGTGACGCGGTGCCAGTCGTGGTCCTGCAAAAAGCCGCGCCGCATGTCGCGCGAGTTGATTTCCGCCTGCGCGCAGATGAGGCGCTGCACCAACTGTTCTTTACTCATTTCGAGTGAGAACACCGCGACAGGAAGGCGCTCATGCAGGGCGATGTGATGGGCGATGTTGAGGCAAAGGGCGGTTTTTCCCATGCTAGGCCGAGCAGCCACGATAATCAAATCGGTTTGTTGCAGGCCCGAAGTGATCTCGTCCAGGTCCACGAAGCCGGTCGATGTGCCGGTTGCTTCGCCTTTGCGCTGGAACTGCTTTTCGATTTGGTCATACGCCTGCATCAGCAGCGGCTTGATGTGGGCGAAGCCTTCGCGGAGCTGTTTGGAGCCAATTTCGAAGATGCGCTTCTCGGAGCGGTCGACGAGGTCGCTGACATCGTCTTCCTGCATGTTGTAAACGTCGGCGGCGATCTGTTCCGTGGCTTTGAGCAGTTGACGCTGAACGCTCTTCTCCGCGATGACTTTGGCGTAGCTTTCGACGTTGGCGGCCGAGGGGCACGCCTCGATGAGCGCGGTGAGGTAGGCAGCGCCGCCGACTTCTTCCAGTTGGTTGCGGCGGCGGAGGTCTTCGGCGACGGTGATGAGGTCGACCGGCTCACCCTTATCGAAAAGGGTGATGATGATGGTGAAAATCTTCTTGTTGAGCTCGCGATAGAAATCGTCTTCGGAGAGGATCTCAATGGCGCGTGCAATGGCGTCGCGCTCCATCATCATCGCGCCCAGAGTGCTCTGCTCGGCTTCGAGCGACTGGGGCGTGATGCGTTCGCGGCTGACGTGGCGAGAATTGGCCTCGCGTTGCGGAAAAGGAATGACCGATGCGCTGTTCATGACATATTGAGAGATACGGCGATGACGGCTACGACTGGTGGAGCGAGCGCGGCGGCGATATTGCGTCGAAGAAGGCTGCGAATAGGGTGCCGCTGTTGAAATATCTCTCAACAGCTTATTATGCCATAAACAGCGGCATGGTTCAGCCAATACGAAACGGCTGTGGCAAGCTAATTTGCCACAGCCGTCTGGGGGGTTCAAGACCGTTGATAAATTGGCAACGGTGCTTTCAAGCGTGGGGGGAAATTTTGCGAATTACGCTTCGGTGTTTTCCACAGAGTTTTCCACCGCTGCTTTGGGCAGCATGGACAAATCGCCGACCACGACTTTGATGGTGGGTTTGACGTCGCGGTGCAGGACGATGGTCACGGTGTACTCGCCGGCCGAGCGGATGGACTCGTCGAGCTGAATCTGTTTGCGGTCGATTTCGATGCCGAACTGCGACTTGAGCGTTTCGCTGATGTCGGCGCTGGTTACCGAACCGAAGAGGCGGCCGTTTTCGCCGGTGCGGGCTTCGACGGTGAGCGACTTGCCGGTGAAGGCCTTGGCCTGCTCCTCGGCGGCTACGCGCAGGCGCGCGATGCGGCGCTCGGAAACGCGCTTTACGTTGTCCAGGTTGGCCAATGCGCTGCGGGTGGCCGGGATGGCCAGCGAACGCGGCAACAGGTAGTTGCGCGCATAACCTTCGGCGACTTCCACGATTTCATGGGAAGCGCCCAGTTTTTCCACTTCATGCGTCAGAATAACTTTCATTTGTTTGCCTTCGGCGGAGCTTGGGGTCTTTGCATCTTCGGGCCTGGCGCGATGAATTTTCCACTCGCACACGCGACTGGAAAACCCAAGATCCCAAGGCTCTAAGGTCCCAAAATCCAACTTTGTTTTTTCTGTAAAAAATCAGCGCCGGAGTCTAACACCGATGGCGTTGCTGCGCACGTCTCCCTGTTTTTCGCGCCCCACAAGGACTTCCACCTGGGGGGTGACTTTGAGGCCGCCGTATACGTTCCAGGAGCGGTCGTTAGGGTCGTAGAGGTTGGTTTCCAGCGAAAAACGCTTGGTGGCGTATTCGGCGCCAACGCCCAGTTTGGAGCGGTACAGTCCGTAACGAAGCGCCAGCTTATCGCTCAGATACTGTCCGCCTTGCAGGGTGAAGTCGCTGCCCTCGCCGATATTGTCCACTCCCAGACGAATCGGCATGTCGAAGAGGTCGGTCTGGAAGCGTAAATCGCCGAAATTGTTCCTGCCATGCTCGCCATTGGTGAGGTGGCGGTAGGTGAAGCTCATGTCGTCCAGCAGCGAGCTGGTGCGCTCGCCCTTTTTGCCGTCCGACTTGCCGTCGCCGTCGCCATCTTTCTTGTGCCGGCGTCCGCCCAGCAGCGCGTTGATGCGGTCGGCGGTGGCGCTGGTGGATTCCAGCGTTTTGCGCAGCTCCGACGGTATGGCCTTCATGTCGTCCTGCACCTTGGGGTCACCCATCACGTTCTTCAGGCCGGCGGTGGCGTCTTTCAGGTTGGCCGTCGTCTCCGCCAGGGTGGTGGCGGTGGTGTTGAGCGTGCTGAGGGTGGATTTGAGCTGGTTCTGGTTTCCCGGATCGGCGATAAAGCCATTGATAGACTTGGCGGTATCACGCAGCGCTTCCGTGCTTTCGCGCATGGCGGAAATGGTGGCGCGCAGCTCTTTCTGGGTATCCTCGTTGCTCATCGACTTGAAGGCGGCGGTAGTGTCCTCGAAGTTTTTGGCGGCGCGCTCGATGGAAGCGCCGGCATTTTTGATGGTGGTATCCAGATTGCCGTTTTTCACCAGGAAATTGACCGATTCGATGGTATCGGCGGCGTTACCGGTGGTTTTATCGAGGTTTGCCAGCAAGTGCTTGAGCTGGGCGCGGTTTTCGCGCAGTACGGCGTTGCTCTGGTTTACCAGGCCTCCGGTGCGGTCGATCATGGCGCCAGCCGCCACCGTCAGGCGACGGACGTCGCGGGCGGCCAGGCCGGCCTCGCCGGCGGCGCTGGCGGCCGAAAGCAGCGTATTATTGAGGTAACGCTGGGTATCGGGATCGCCAAAACCAACTTTTACGCCGCCCGGCCCAAAGGATTTGGCGACCTGGTTAGTCAGGAGCGTAACGCCTTCCAGGGCTTTAGCGAACTTGACCTGATTGTCTGTGGAAAGCACTCCGTGGTTCAGGTTATCCAGGGTTTCGTTGAACTTCGTCAGGGTGATACGAAGGTCCTTGATGATTTCGTCGGTTTTATCGCCGACATCGAACAGGCCGGCTGTCGATTTTGTTGGAATGTGAACCGAGAAGTCATTGGGTTCGTAGGCGATATCCCCGGTTTTGGGATTGCCCTGGATGTCCACGTAATTCTCGCCCAGGATGCCGTTAGTCTTGACTGAGTAACTGTAGGATTTATACAGCGAGTATCGAGGTTCACTTTTACGGATGGCCAGGGTTACGAGCGGCTGCTGCGTATCCGGGTCGAGCGCCACGGATTTGACGACACCAACCTTCACCCCCTGCAGGCGAACGTCGTTGCCCTGCGAGATAATCGCCGCCTTGTCGAGCTGCAGGTAGTATTCCTGCGCGTTCATGCCCCAGCCGCGCAGAAAGAAATAGGTGCCTATGGCCAAAACCAGAGCCGCCAATAACACGACCCCGACGCGAGCTTCATTGCCTGCTTTCATTCACTGTTCCCAAGGCCCAAGGACCCAAGATTCTAATTTACCGTTATCGGCCCTTCCGGCCGGCCTTCCAGGAATTGCTGGACTATTGGTGAGGTCGAGTCCGCGATCTCCCAGGGTGTTCCCTCCGCCACGATTCGCATATTGTGGAGCATCAAAATGTGATCCGAAATGCGCATAATGGATTCCAGATGGTGCGAAACCATTACGTTGGTGGTACCGTTGCTGTCGCGCACGCGGACGATCAGGTCGTCCACCACGCCCGCCATTACCGGATCCAGCCCGCTGGTTGGTTCATCGTACAGAACAACTTGCGGGCCAGTGGCCAAAGCTCGCGCCATGGCCACTCTCTTGCGCATGCCTCCGGACAGCTCGGAAGGCACTTTGTTCTCAACACCAGGCAACCCGACCTCGCCCAGGCGGCTGGCGACGGCGGCTTTGATCTGATCCGCCGGCACACGGCGCTGCTCCAGGCCAAACCCCACGTTCTCGCCAATGGTCATTGAGTCGAACAGGGCTCCGTATTGGAAGACGAAACCCATGCTACTTCTGACTTCGTTCAGCTCATCCTCGTCCATAGCCGATATATTCTGACCCTGAATGAGGACTTGGCCGGAATCGGGTTTCAACAAGCCGGCCATCAGGCGTAGCAGCGTGGTTTTGCCGCTGCCGGATACACCCATTATACACGTAATACTGCGCTCAGGAACCGCGAAGCTGATGTCATACAGCACGAATCGCCGGCCACTGCGGGAGTCGTTGGGGTCGGGAACGGAATAGGATACGTTGCGGAGCTCGATCATGAAAGAAACGGGTCAAGTGCGGTGCATGCTGCGAAATTAGTGCCCAAAGGACGACATGTCCTGAATGATAGTGGAAAGAAAATAGTCCACGATATAGACGGCGATCATGGAAAAGACCACCGCCGAGGTGGTCGCGCGTCCCACGCCCCGGGCGCCGCCGGTGGTGGTTAGCCCCTGGCGGCAGGAAATGAGCGTGATGAGCAGCGCGAACGGTACCGTCTTAATGAGGCCATGCCACTGGTCGGTTATGGTCACCGTGCTCTGGTAGGAGTTCCAATACAGTTGCGGCGAAATGCCGTTGGCGCTGGCCGCCAGCAGGCCGCCAATGGCTCCCGCACCGTTGGCCAGGACGGTTATGACGGGCAGCATGACCACACTGGCGACCACCCGCGGCACCACCAGGTAGCGGGCCGGTGATGTCGCCAGCGAGCGCAGGGCATCCAGTTGTTCGGTGACGGCCATGGAGCCGATTTCCGCCGCCATGGCCGAACCGCTACGCGCGGCGACCACAACGGCGGTGATGACGGGGGCGATTTCCAGCGCGAGGCTTAATCCGACCAGCCCGCCGACAAAACTCGGCTGCCCATATTTGACCAACTGGATGGAAACGTACAGGGAAGCCACGGCGCCGGAAAAACCTACGGTGAGAACCGCAACCATCAGGGAACCTACGCCGACTTCAGCCATCTGGCGCAGGGTATGGCGATAGGAAACGGCGCCGCGGAGAATGTGCAGCAGACTCTCCCAGAACAGTGTCGCCAGTTGGCCGAAAAATTGAAGAAATTCCACAAAGGCGGGAATTGACAGAACGCGCGCCATAGTGCGGTTATTATATCCTAAGAATTATGCCCAACACGAAAGATCAGACCATGGAAGCCCTGTCCGCAAAAGGCTCCCAGCAGGCCGCCGCCGAGGAAGAATGGCCGCGTTTTTCGTGGCCGCACATGTATCTCGGGGCGATTGGCATGGCCATTTCGCTCTATGCCTTTCTTCTTCACGCGAAGGTGGCTCCCGATACCGGGTTTTGCCGGCTAAGTGAGCATATCAACTGCGACAAGGTGCTGGGCTCACAGTACGGAGCGCTTTTCGGCATCCCCCTGGGCGCTTACGGCATGGCGTACTTCATTGTCGTTTTGCTCACGGCGGTCACCACCAATCGCAAAATTACGCTCAAACAGGAAGCAACGCAACGACTGGCCTTTTCGTCGCTTGGCCTCGTCGCCGTCGCGGTGTTGGCCTTTATTTCTTACGTCGTCATCAAAGCCGCCTGTCCGGTGTGCATGGCCACCCACGCCACGCTGCTTGCCCTGTTTGGCGTTTCGTTATGGCAGTTTCTCAAGGTGCGAAAGGCGAGCTAACCGCCGGACACGAGGTTTTAATCCCTCCATCAAAGGAATAGTATTTCATGAGCTCCATCAAATACCCGGTGCAACCGGGCGATAACGGCCTGCCCTCGACCCCGCTGCCTTTCAGTCTGGCTACCCAGGTTGGCAATTTGCTGTTTGTTTCCGGCCAGGCTTCGGTCGATGAAAACGGCGCGATTGTCTCCGGTACCTTTGAAGAAGAATTTCGGCGTTCGTTGGACAACCTGAAAAAAGTACTTGAAGCCGCCGGTTCGGGGCTGGATAAAGTGGTGCAGGTGCGCTCCTATGTTCGCGACCCGCAGTATGTGAAGCTTTACAATGAGCTGTACCGCGAATACTTCACAGGCCCGCTGCCGGCGCGCACCACCATCACCAACTGCCTGCCGGAGACGCTGCACTTTGAGATTGAGTGTGTGGCGGTGGTGGAATAAGAGAAATAAGAAGAACCGTAAAATTGCAATGCCGCAGAAAGCGTCTTAAGCGTTGGTTTCGGGATTCGAGTTTCGCGAGGGGCAAGAATGGCGAGCAAATACCGGACAGTCCAACTCTACTCAGACAACATCTGTCCGCTGTGCCGCAAGGCAAATCCCCAAAGCGCCTGGTTGTGTGAGGATTGCGGAACCCAACTGCCGGCTTTTGGGGTAAGGGCCGGCAATTCTCTCATCCCTGCTGATAGGACATCGAGTGTTGCACCAACGGTTCGACTTTCCCAACCGGCTGCTTATCCAGGAGTCACTGTTGAACCGAATTTGCGGTTGGATGGGTTAAGTGGAGATCAGCCCGTATTATTCTGGATTCTATTTTTTATCCCGGGGCTTTCCACGATCGCCACACTTATTCTTGAACGGCTCAATCTCATCCCGAAGAATTCGTGGCAATTCGTTGGTTTGATTTATGCAGCGATCGGTCTTATCTTGATGAAAACTTATTTAAGCGTTTGGGGGCGCCACACCATTGGCTGCGTTGCGTGTGCTTTCTTGGCTGGAGGTTTCTTAACGGTCATGGTGATGCTTAGTGTTACTTAGCCCTCTTATACCGCGAGTTGCTTAACAAGCCAAGGAATCGCTTTAATTCCATCCCATCGATGCTCGCCGGCAAACACCGCGTGTTTCAACTGGTCTCCGGCATCCACCGCCTGAAAAACCTTACGCGCAATGCCCACTTGTGAGCGCACATTTTTCAGTCCACTTTTTCCATTGAGCGGATCGGCGTCGCCGGATTCGATGAAGAGGCCGCGTGGCGCGATGAGCGCGCCGATATCGCCCATATCGAAATCTTCCCACATGCGCGGCACCAGGTTGCACATGCAGTTGCCATTCTTGATGAGCAGCGATTCTTTCACCCCATAAAAATAGCCGCTAACGACAGCGGCCTTGACGCGGCTATCGAGCGCCGCTAAATCCAGCGTTTGCAATCCGCCGCCGGAGAGCCCGGCGCTGCCGATGCGGCTGGTGTCGATACGCTTATCCTCTGATAGAAAATCGAGCAGACGCATCAAGTCCCAAGTCCACATGCCTTGCACCGTCAGACCCAGCGGAGCGCCGGAAAGCGTCAGGTTGTGGCAGGAGCTGTAGAAGAAGTTGTTCATGTCGTCCCGGTCGTTCTGGCGGGCCGGTTCGCGGCGCTCACCGAAGCCGCGAGCGTCCATGCAGGCGGTGATGATGCCCTGCCGGGCGAGTTGGATACCGTAGTCGTAGTTGAAGCGCTTTATGGTATCGACCATTTCCGGAATATCCCAACGCCCGGAGGTGGACCACTTACCGCCGCTGCTGTGGCCATGCGGGCACAGCACCAATGGCGCGGGAGCGGTGAGGCCGTCGGGAACCAGCAGGTAATACGGCATCCACACATTGGCCTCGGTCTGGATGCGCCATTCTTCGCGGGTGTAGCCGTCCATGGCGACGCTGCCGACTTTGACGGGCCGGGGTGGGCAGGCCTGGAAGCGTGGAAGTCCGATCAACTCGGCCAGCCGTTTGCGTGCTTTGTTTTGCCAGGCGCGGGCGGCTTTGGCATCGCCGCCGGGAAAGGCCATCTTCCGGGAGCTTTGGACGAAGCGGTTTTCAAAGGCTTTTTCGCTGGTGTAGAAAGTTTCAGTAAAACGGCTGGGAGAGGTTGGCATGGGAAAAGTAAAACCCGCGCCTTGGAAGAGGCTGCTGGCTCTAAGGAAGAAAACGATTTACCCGTTGCATTGACAAGGTGAAGATCGTATCGAAGTAATATTAACGCCAGGTGCAAACTTGCTTGCGAATGATTCACGACCATCCACTTCAATACGCTGAAACCCAAAACCACCACACACACAGGGTATGGCAAAGAAAACTTTCGCAGGGTGGCTCATGTCGTGAAAACGAGGATCTGAATAGTCACCATCTAGTAATGAATGGTGTCCAATTACAATGAATGTCATTCCTTCAACTTTGTAGGCATAATCATTGCCGAATCTCCATGATTGGAGATTAGTTTCATTCACCTTCAGTCTCAATACCTTCCATAAAGTCCCTTTCAAGAATTCTAAATAACGTCCTTCGCGCTTCATTCGTGCATCATGAAGGGCTTCCCGACGTGCCTGATCTTTCTCTTCGGGAGTTTGATATCCTGTTCGAGCCAGATATTTGGCGCTAACCAATTTTTCAAAATCCTCCTGCCATCCCATAATACTTGAGCATTTATAAATCAATTCAGGGAAACGAACTGGTCGGCTCCTTCGGCATTGGAAGGAGGCTGAGGGCCATCCGCCTCACGGCGGGCGAAGGCGCGTTGAATGACTTCAGCGCGGCGCAGCATCAGGTATTCCTCCTCAAGCCGGGCTATGGTGGAAGTCATTTCCAGCAAGGGTTGTTTCTCGTGGGGCGGCAGCGGTAGCAGAGCGCCGATCCACATCGAAAAATCCACGGGGCGCGGGGGAATTTCCAGGTGGGCGAGGTCCGGCGTGTGGACGCCGGCGCCTTCCGCGATGGAATTGAGGTAACCGGTCAGCGCGGTGCGCACGCGCACGGCTTCGCCGTCCATGTCCTCGTAGCTTTCATCATCGTCCAGCCACTCGATGGTGCCCACCCAGTATTCGTCCTCGATGCGGCGCGAGAGCACCTGAAAGCGCCGTCCGCCGACGGTTTGCAGGTTAAAGCGGCCGTCCGGCAAGGGAGAGACGTGGGTGATGCGCGCCGTGCAGCCGACTTCGTTGGGCACAGTGTTGTTCTGGCCTTCCGTGCCGTCGGTCAGCAGAGTGACGCCGAAAGTGCGTTCCTCCGCGAAATGGCCGCCATCGAGACAGCGCCGGGTGAGCAAACGGTAGCGTGGCTCGAAAATGTGCAGCGGCAACGGCATCCCGGGGAACAGTACGACATTAAGCGGGAACAGCGGGAGTTCAATGGGCATGGCGTTAGGGGTTGGAATTATCCGGATTCTAACATTCAACAGCCAATGCAGAGTGCTGCGGCGATGGGTGCAATGTTTCCACCGCTTTGTTGTGCTCGTCGACAAAAACGACACCGGGCTCCAAATCCCGGGCTTCTTCGTCGCTAAATTCGGCGTAGGTGATGATTATTACGATATCACCCGGGGAGCCTTTGTGGGCGGCCGCGCCGTTCAGGCAAACCACGCCGGAGCCGCGCTGGCCCTTAATGGCGTAGGTCACCAGCCGTTCGCCGTTGGTGACGTTGACTACGTGGACCTGCTCGTAGGGCAATATGTCGGCTCGCTCCAGCAAATCTTCATCGATAGTGCATGAGCCGATATAGTGCACGTTCGCCTCGGTGATGGTGGCGCGATGAATTTTGCTCTTGAGCATCTGGCGTTTCATGCAGGTAAGTCTACCCAAGTCGTATGGAGCCGGAGCTTATTTTGAATGGGATGGAGGGGTTTGTCAAAAACCGTCACAAAGTATTTTAACCGCAGAGACGTCCAGTTGCCGTGGACAGGTTTTAGTAGTTATCCCTACAAATTTATTGATTGCAGCGGGTCAATCACCTGCATCAACCCATTCGGTGTACTCACCACTCCAACCCCGTCTCTTCTACCCAACCCCCTTCCAACACATCCACCAATGGTTTAAGCACAAAGGCCCGGTGGTGTTGGCGGGGATGGGGCAGGGTGAGGTCTTCACCGTCCATTCTTACATCGCCGTAGGAGAGGATGTCGATGTCGATGGAGCGGGGACCATGGCGGGGCGGTTGTGGGCGGCCGAGTTTTTCTTCGATGCCGTTGGTGATGGCGAGCAAATCCTCGGGTGATAATGCGGTGCGAATGCGCAGCGCGGCGTTGAGGAAATCGCCCTCGCCGCCGCCTTCGACGCTCTGGGTCTCGTAGATTCTGGATTTCGCATCAACGACAATTTCCGGCTGCGCTTCCAGCAGGGCCACGGTCTGGCGTAAATTGGCTAAACGGTCGCCGGTGTTGCTGCCGAGCGCCAGATAGGCGGTGGTCATTCTTCCTCGATATCTTCGTCGCGGCCGCGGGTGACTTCGACGCCGATGTAGTCCAGCGCGCCGGGCAGGGCGATTTGTGGTTTCTTAACGCGAACCCAGGCGGAGAGCACGAAGGGGTCCTGGAGCGTGAAGTCAGCGATGCGCTGGGCCAGAGTTTCGAGCAGTTTGACCGGCTCGCCCTCGATGATGTCCCGCGCCGCGTTGTAAATCGCCACGTAGTCGATGGTGTCTTCCAGCGCGTCGGTGACGCCGGCACGAGCGAGGTCGCACTCGAGTTCGATATCAACGACGAATTTTTGGCCCAGCTCGTTTTCCGCTTGGTGGCAACCGTGTTTGCCGAAAAAGATTAGGCCGGTGAGAAGGATTCTGTCCATAGGCATTCTATTTTAGGCGCGCACCACTGCGTCCGCCATACGAGCGACCTGCGCCATCTCTTTCACGTCGTGGACGCGGACGATATCCGCGCCATTGGCGATGGACAGAGCCACGGTTGCCGCCGTGCCCCAGGTGCGCTCTTCTACCGGTAAATCGCCCAATGCCTTGCCGATCGTGGACTTGCGGCTGGTGCCGGATAGCAGAGGAAAACCGAAATCGCGAAGTTCCCTTCCGCGCCGCAAAATCTCCAGATTTTCTTCGTAAGATTTTCCGAACCCAAAGCCGGCGTCCAGGCAAATTCTCTCGCGCGCAATACCGGCGGCCTGCGCGGCGCTTAGGCGATCCGTCCAGAAATCGCGAATCTCCGCGATCACATCGTTTTGGTCTGAACCACCGGCGAACTTCTCGCTCCACTTCATCGCCTGCGGTGTGCCGCGCAGGTGCATCAACACTATGCCGCAATCAGTTTGGGCGAGAACATCCAGCATGGCCGGGTCGAATGTCGCACCGGAAATGTCGTTGATAATCGACGCTCCGGCATCAAGCGCGGTGCGGGCGACATCGGCTTTAGTGGTATCTACGGAAATGGGCACGTTTATGCGCGCGGCCAGCTTCTCCAGCAGGGGTAGGACGCGTTGTTTTTCTTCTTCGGCTGATACAGGCTGAGCGCCGGGACGCGTACTCTCGCCCCCAATATCGAGAATATCCGCGCCGTCTTCTATCATCCGCAAAGCCCGTTCAAGTGCTGGATCGTCCTGCACGCCGTCTCCAGAAAACGAATCCGGTGTGGCATTGACGATGCCCATGACGTAGGTCTTGCCGCCGAGGGGGAGTTGGTACCGCCCGCAATGCCAGGTTTGCATTTTCTTGAAGCGCAGAGACGCGAAGACGCAGAGCTTTCGAAGAGCAGAGAACAGAAAATTGCGGATATGTGGATAGCAGAATGGATTCGCCACCTACCATTCTCTACCTTCAAACATTCTCTGCGTCTCCGCGTCTCTGCGTTGAAATAATTAATGTAAGCGAAAAGTCTGCTCGGTTGGGAACGCGCCGTCCCAGATCATGTGCTTGAGCGAATCGTAGCCGCTTTCGCTGAGGTGAAAGCCGAGGGTCTGGAGGGCGTCTTCTATGTCGGTTTCGAGGTGGCGGCGGAAGGAGAGCTGTTCCGAGGCCATGATGAGCACCTGCTGGGTCTGCATGCGGTCCAGGGTTTCGATGGCATCGCGGGCTTCCCCGGTGAGGACGAAGTCAGGGTGTTGGTTGATGACGCCTTCGAATTCGCGGGTGGCCTCGCCCAGCTTGCCCTGTAGCTGTAGCAGGGTGGCGAGCCGCAAGCGGTGCAGCGGGTCGCGCGGCGATTGCATCAGCAAGTGACGCATGACTTCTTCGGCTTTGCCAAGCTGGCCGGACTGCAGGTAACTGGTCGCCAGCATTTCCTGGGCGAAGTGATGCCCCGGTGAAACCACCAGCAGCGCCAGGCAGGCGTTGACCGCTTCGTCCCAGTTTTGCGCTTCGAGGTGCGCTTCAACCAGCGCCTGGCGCAGTGCCAGGTCGTCGACTTCGGTGGGGCGTTTTTTGCTGGTGAGGCGGATGGCGGTTTGCAGGGTTTGCGCCGCCGAGCGGGCGTCGCCGCTCTGCCGTTGCCACTGGGCGATTTGCAGCCACCGGGCGGTATTGCCCGGCTCGGCCTTAGCCGCGCGCAGAAGATGTTTGGCCGCTTCGTGCCATTGCTCGCGCTCGGCTGAAGTCTTGGCCGCGTCCTCGCTGGCGGCGATGGTTTCAGTTGCTCTCATTGCCCGTACCTACGGGTAAAGTATGACAGAAGCGCCGCAACACTTCATACGCCGCCACGCCAAACGCCACACTGACGTTTAGCGAGGTTTTGAGCCCATGCATGGGCAAATGCACCACAGCATCGCAGCGTTCGATGACTTCGCGCGACAGGCCTTCCGCTTCGTTACCGGCAACGAGGGCGACCGGAAATTTCAAGTCAAAATCGTAGAGTAGGGTGCTGTCCTCGGTATATTCCAGGGCCAACACCTGCACGCCGCTTGCCTTGAGTTGGTCAATGGCCTCCTCCACCGTTTCGACATGACGCCACGGTACGCTTTCCACGGCGCGTAGTGCGGTTTTATCGAGGTGCTTGTGTGGCGGGGTAGGCGTGTAGCCGCAGAGCATGAGCTCCTGCAAGCGCGCGCCGTCCGCGGTGCGGAAGATGGAACCGGCGTTATGGGCGGAGCGGATGCGGTCCAGCACACCAATGATGGGAAAGCGGGGCAGCTCTTTGGCTTCTTCGAGAGAGAGCTGTTCGCCACCCCATTCGTTGCGAACCCAATAGTCCTGGGGTTTGGTCATCGAAGATTAGTCACTGCCGTGCTTCTCCAACCACTCCTCATATTTCATACGGTGCATCTGGAAAAAGGCGTCCTGAGTCTTTACATAATTGCCCAACCCATTCATCCGCCCGATGGAGTGCAATTCTTTCGAAAGCACGTAAGTGTTTTTCTCGTCGATGAATTCATCGCGAACATACACCGCGACCACCTGGCCCAGAATAATGCGTGAGCGGCCAATCTCGATGGTTTGAAGTTCCTTGCATTCCAGCGCGGCCGGCGCCTCGGTGATGCGCGGAACTTTGACGAGGGACGACGCCGTGGTGGTAAACCCGGCCATTTCCAGTTCGCTGATGCCGTGGGGAAAATCCACGGCGCAGATGTTCATCTGCTCCGCGATGTCCTCGTTCACAACGTTGACCACGAACTCGCCGGTGTTGCGGATGTTTTGCGGGGTATCCTTGGGGATGATGGCCGGGTCTTCCGGCCCGGTGCGGTTGCCGGCGCCGATGGCGACCACCGGCGGGTCGGTGCAGAGGTAGTTGTAGGCGCTAAAAGGCGCGGCGTTGAGGATGCCTTCGGCGTCCATGCTGGTGACGAGGGCGATGGGACGCGGCGCCACGAGCCCGATGAGTAGGTGGTAGACCTGCCGGTGTGTGGCCTGAGAGAGGTCGTAAATCATGGCGTATCGGGCTCCACCAAAATAACACTAAAATCGTCTCCAAGTGTGCCCCTGGCATTGCCTTTTTGAAGCTCGCGTAAATGGTCGATTAGTAGCTGGCCTTCCAGTTGCTTGGCAGCCTCCGCGATGGCCTCCATACCCACATATCGCCACACGCCGTCTGACATCACCACCAGCTTCCAGCTCTTTCCGGTTTTGACCGTGAATGTTGTGGGGATGGCGGCGCTTGATCCTACAGGCGGATTTTTCCGCTGATTTTCGGTAAGTAAGTCGAATCCTTTTTCATCCACCAGCAAAACCGCGCTATCGCCGCATGAAGCTCCGCATATAATGTCTCCATCCACGCACAGCCCAATCAATGTAGTGCCGCCGGCTTCCGGATTTTCTTCCACCGCTTCATCGGCGCGGCAAAGCATATCTTGCCAGATGAAGGGCTGCCGTAGATTCTTGGGTTTGTGCCGCGCCGCCGCGTCCGCGCAAAAATTCACCGCTACCTCAGCGGCGAGCCGTCCCCCGGCTCTGCCGCCGTTGCCATCCGCCAGAATGCATACCAAAAGTTCCGAGTCCAGCGGATGGCGCTCGGCCAACACCACGTCCTCATTGTGATGCTCATGGCCGGGTTCGGAGTGGACGGTGAAGCGCATGGCGGGCAACGAAAAGAGTTACTTCCTGACGCGCAATTTAAAAACAGCTTTCTTCAACGCACCTTCACTGGAAAGTGGCGCGTGGGCATCCTGCGGATAAAATATCGCAAACGTACCGGGCTCCATGGCCAAATAGAAATCGGACGCTTCGCCCCAGAGCTGGGCATCCTCGTCCTTGGAATATTCCATGGTGATGTTGCTGCAATTGGCGCGGGGCTTCCAGCCGATTTCATCGCGGCCTTCGAGCACGAGTTGGATATCGAGGTATTGGTTATGTGCTTCCAGTACCGGATTACTTTTGCCGCGGCCAGTGGGGTTCTGAATCATCACGAAGCAGTCCTCGCCCACGATTTCGTAGCGGCCCTCTTCGGCGTTGGGGTTTTCCCTAAGCCAGTTAAATGCGGCCTTGAAGTGCGGGTGCAGCGCGAAATATTGCGAGGCGTTGTCGATGGTATCGAAGATCATGGGGTTGGTTTAACAAAAAGAAGAGGGGCGCAGCACGCTGCGCCCCTACAACTGCTTTTATGAAATTTTACGCTCCAGCCAGTCCCGGCTGCAGGCCGGGCGGCACGCGGCGCGGTTCTTCCTTCTCAGCGGCGACGGCGGTCGGCGTCGCGGCGGGTGGTTCGGAAGGCGTCAGCGGCGGTTCTGGCTCCGGCTCGTTATTGATGAGCCGGTCCAGTTCGTCGCCGGAAATCGTTTCCTTTTCAAGTAGCGCGTTGACAATGCGGTCCATGACTTCGCGGTTCTCGGTGAGGATGCGCGTGGCGTGGTCGTAGGAGCCGTCCACAATCTTGCGGATTTCCACGTCGATTTTCGCGGCGACTTCCTCGGAGTAGTTACGATCCTCGTGCAGGTCGCGTCCCAGGAACACCGGGCCGTGTTTGTGACCCAAAGTCAGCGGGCCGAGCTCTTCGCTCATGCCGAAGTCGCAGACCATGCGGCGGGCGATACCGGTGCAGCGCTCCAGGTCATTCTGCGCGCCGGTGGTGACTTCGTTGAAGACGACCTGTTCGGCAACGCGCCCGCCCAGCAGCACGGTGATTTCGTCCAGCATCTGCGACTTGCTCATCAGGAAGCGGTCTTCCGTGGGCAGGGTCAGCGTGTAGCCGAGAGCCATGCCGCGGGGCAGGATGGTGACCTTGGTCGGCGGGTCGGTATTGGGCAGCAATTTGCCAAGCAGGGCGTGGCCGACTTCGTGGTAGGCCAGCACGGCTTTTTCCTTGTCCTGGATGATGCGGCTCTTGCGTTCCGGACCGGCTACGACGCGTTCGATGGATTCATCGAATTCATCGCCGCTCAACTGCTGCTTGTTGCGGCGCGCGGCCAGCAGGGCGGCTTCGTTGACGAGGTTGGCGAGATCCGCGCCGGAGAAACCGGCGGTGCGCTTGGAGATTATCTCCAGGTTGACGCTTTCTTCCAGCGGCTTACCCTTGGCGTGTACGTTGAGAATTTCCAGGCGGCCCTTGGCATCGGGGTTATCCACCACGATACGGCGGTCGAAACGGCCGGGGCGGGTGAGCGCCGGGTCCAGCACGTCCGGCCGGTTGGTGGCGGCCATAAGAATGACGCCGGTGTTGGGATCGAAACCGTCCATTTCCACCAGCAACTGGTTGAGGGTTTGTTCGCGTTCGTCATGCCCACCACCGAGGCCGGCGCCGCGATGGCGGCCCACAGCGTCGATTTCATCGATGAAAACGATAGCCGGGCGGTGCGCCTTGGCTTGGTCGAAGAGGTCGCGGACACGGCTAGCGCCGACGCCAACGAACATTTCCACGAAGTCCGAACCGGAAATGTGGAAGAAGGGCACACCGGCTTCACCGGCGACAGCGCGCGCCAGCAGCGTTTTGCCGGTGCCGGGGTTGCCCAGCAGCAGCACGCCCTTGGGGATTTTGGCGCCCAGAGCCTGGAATTTTTCGGGGTTCTTGAGGAAGTCGATGACCTCCTGCAATTCCTGTTTGGCTTCATCCACGCCGGCCACGTCAGCGAAAGTCACCTTAGGCTGCGAGTCGCTGAGACGGCGCGCCCGGCTCCGGCCGAAGGAAAGCGCCTGACCGGCGCCCGCCTGGGACTGGCGTAGCAGGAATATCCAGAAAGCGATGAACAGCAGCGGCAGCGACAGCATAATCAGCGTCGAAGCCAGCGGCCCGGAGAACCAGGGCTTTTGGGTCTCCACCTTGGTGTTGTATTTCTTGATGGAATCCTGCAGTGCGACCAGAAAAGCCTCGGAATTGCCGTTACCCAGCAGCGAGACTTTGCGCTCGACATCCGGTTCGTTCTTCAGCTTCGCGGTTGCGGTGTCCTCACGAACGACAACCTCCGTGACCTTGCCTGAGGTCAGCGCGAGGTAGAATTCGCTGTAATTCATGTCCCTGCTGTCCTTGGCGCCCGACCACTGCGTTTTGAACGTCACGCTCGCGACCAGTGCCAGTAGCACCAGGAACAATAGGGAACGAAAAAAACGTTGTCCGCCCAAAATTGTCTCCTTAAAATACCGCTTCCAGTTTACCCTCACTCATATCGGGGCGCTTCCGGGAAACCCGGACACGACGGGCGCTTAGCCACTTTTCTGCTTATTGCTGAACCGCTGAGGGGAGGGGAAGATGGGAGGGGAAGTAGTTGTAGGTGTGTCCTCGATATTGTCAGTGGAAAGTATACCTTCCAGCTAGTTGTTCCACATTCATCGTACTAAACGCGCCAAAAGCGGATGCGGTTCCCCGAATGCTCGCCCGTCCACTCGACTTTTAGGTCCGCCCGCCATTGCCAGACGGCGCGCCGCTGATTTTCGGTCACAGCCCGGCGGACCTCCTCGAATCGCTCGAATTTCAGGTCGCGGGTATGGTCGCCTATGGCCGGTAAGGCTTCGCGCAAGACCCGTCGTTGAAGAGCCACCGGCAGCTCGCGAAAGCTCTCGCCGTCCAGGATGAGCAGGTTTTCCTCATGCTTTATGGTCAGGCTTTGGAGGCTTTGACGGGCCATACAGTCTAAAAGTTCGATATCGTCCCGCAAAATCTGGCCGCTGCGCTCCATGGACTTGACCAGTTGGGTTTCCTCGGCAAGCTCTGCGAGAACCGGCAATAATTCTCGCCGCACCCGATTGCGGAGGTAGGCGGGGTCGTCGTTGGACGAATCCTCGCGCCATCCCTGGCCCTGATCGGCGAGCCATTTCCGGACGGCTTCTCGCGACACGCCCAGCAGCGGCCGCACCACCGCGATGCCCTCGGCCAGCTCGCGACGGGGCGCGATGCCACACAGGCCGGTGACGGCTGAGCCGCGCAGCAGGTTAAGCAATACGGTTTCCAGTGCATCCGACGCGGTGTGGCCGGTGGCGATTGTGGTGCACTCGTGTGCGCGCGCCAATTCCACCAGCGCACCGTAGCGCGCCTCGCGAAGCTCCGCCTCATGGGTTTTGCGGCCCGCAAAGTCCAGCTTGCGCAAGGCAAAGGGCACGGCCAAGCGCTGGCATTCTTCTTTAACGAATTCTTCTTCGGCGTCGTTTTCTTCGCCACGCAGGCCGTGATTAATGTGACCGGCAACAACGTTATAACCCGCGCCGTGCATGGCCAGTAGTAGTGCCATTGAATCGGCGCCGCCGCTGCAGGCGACGAGGATTCTTCCCTGTGAAGGGAGTTGTGAGAAATTACAGGCGGAAAGAAATTTGTCCACGGAGTTTGTCGGTTTCTCTGGCACTCGCGGCGAGGGTGACAATTGCATGAGCTATCGCGCATGACTTTAATTTCGCGTTAGCATGGCGATCAAAGTAAAGACGATGCTTACCCCGTAAACCAGCGCCCAAAACCCTCCGCAAATTATGCCCACCCAGGCGTGTGCCTGGCCTTTTACCACGGGGTTTTCTTTGGCATAGCGAAGGCCTTTAACTCCCAGTATCACGGCGGTGACTCCCATGGGAAGCCCAATACATGGGATCAGGGAA